>OLPU01000035.1_pt1 | contig 123539 bp, 124 predicted proteins | sample 1673111 | NCBI WGS metagenome assembly OLPU01 (sample SAMEA3136755, study PRJEB25190) | human gut metagenome | reverse complement strand
TTTCACCACTCGTTCAACGAGTGGTTTTTTCATGCCTATTCGGCGCCAATAAAAAAACTGAGTCTGATTTCAGACTCAGATTTTTTTATTCAGTAATTAACTCTTATTTATCGCGGAGCTTCGCATGATATTCTCCGCCGAGAGCGGTTATTATAGTGCGCATCTGCTCGTCTACCTCTTCCGAGCTGAGAGTGCGATCGAACGCGCGGAACGTGAGCTTATAACCTAATGAGCGCATATTCATCGGTATGGGAGAGCCTTCGTACACGTCAAACAGCTCTACGCTCTCCAAAATATCTCCCGCGGACGCTTTTATAGCTTTTATTATGCTCGCGGATTCATATTTCTTATCTACTATCAGCGCGACGTCTCTCTCTATCGCAGGCATACGGGTAAAGGGCTTGAATCGCATTATCTCCGTAGGAGCGGCGTGCTTCAGCTCGCTCAGCTTCAGCTCAGCAAAGAAAAGCCTGCCCGATATGTCGAAATTCTTGAGCACGTCGGGGTGAACCGCGCCGAACGTGCCGAACGTCACATCCCCGCTGAACACTTTCGCAGCGCGTCCGGGCTGATAATAAGGCGCTGAAACAGCGGTATATTCAGGCTCGGCGCAGCCCAGCATTTTTATAAATCCGTCTACATCCGCTTTGAAATCAAAGAAATCGCTGCCCTCGGCCACAAACGCGAGCACGTTCTGCTGATCAAATTGCGCGCCTTCGGGGTTGAGAGGCATATCTACTTTTACAGGCGGCTGATTCAAATAGACTGAGCCTATCTCAAACATGCGAATGTCTTTGCGCTTCCGTCTCTGATTGGTAGCGTACACGTTGAGAAGACTGGAAACCATCTGAGTGCGCATATATCTCGTGTCTTCACCCAAAGGGTTTATTATGCTTATACTGCGCTCCAGCTCCGCCGGAACGTCCATGCGCAGCTTCTCAATTTCCTGCGCTCCTATGAAGGAGTATGTGACAGCTTCGCTGTATCCGTTTATCGTAAAATAATCTCTGGCGGCGTCTTTTATGTCCTCTTTGTGCCAGTTCAGCTTGCGCATGTTCTGATATGTGACAACTTTTTCAGGAATAGTATCGTAGCCGACGAGACGCGCCACTTCCTCTGCTATATCAGCTTCTATAGAGATGTCCTGTCTGAACCAGGGAACTACTATGCTTCCCTTTTCTTCATCGGCGGTCACATCCAGCTCCTCACGCCTCAGCTCTGTTATGAAATCGTCCATCTTCAGCTCTGTACCCAGAATTTTATTTATTCCGTTCAGAGTGAAATCTACCTTGGCAGACTCGGGGTTTATATTTCCGTCAGATACAAAGTCATTAGCTATATCCGCGATTTTCAGCATGTCGATATAGTGCATGAGTCTGTTCATAGTGTAGTATGGATTAGCCGTGCTCACGCCCTTGTTATATCTCATGGAGGCCTCTGTATTCAGACCTGCTATGCGCGTGCCGCGGCGTATTTTCGCTGCGCGGAAAGCAGCTATTTCAAAAACTACGTTTTTAGTCTCATCCGAAATCTTCGAGCTCTCCCCGCCCATTATCCCCGCGAGGCCTATCGGATTCTTCTCGTCTGCTATAACAAGCATTTCCGGCGTGAGAGGACGCTCTATGCCGTCCAGAGTCGTTACGCTCTCGCCTTCCTTCGCCAGACGCACTGTGATTCTCTTCTTGCCGTCTGAGGCGTCGCTGAGCTTGTCCAAATCATAGGAGTGAATGGGCTGACCCGTCTCGAGCATTACATAATTCGTAAGGTCGACAATATTGCTTATAGGTCTTACTCCCGCTGCTATGAGTCTCTCCCTCATCCATTTCGGAGAAGGAGCTATCTTTACGTTTCTGACCACTCTCAGAACTGCTGCGGGACAATCCTCTTTGTCCTGAACGTCCAGCGTAACCGCGTCTGCAGTGCTGCATTCAGCGCTCGTGCCGTATCCGTCCTCTATGGGTTTAAATTCGCTTCCTGCCGCGAGAGCCGCTTCTCTCGCTACGCCTTCCATACTGAGGCAGTCAGGTCTGTTCGCGCCCACTTCTATATCCAGCAGAAGCCCTTCGCGCATGAGAAGCTCGTTTACATCGTCTCCGATGTTTCCGTTCTCGAACAAAACGAGTCCATCCTCAAAGATAGACGCTTCGTCCACCTCGCCCGGCTTCAGCTTGAGATCCTCCGCAGAGCATATCATGCCTTCGGATACCGTGCCTTCTATAGTGATGGAGGAGACTGTTTTTCCATCCGGCATAACTGCGCCCGGAGCGGCATAGCAGACCTTCTGACCGGCCTTTACGCATGTTGACGTAGTGAGTATTCTCTTTATCCCTGATTTCGCAGAGAGAGTGAGCAGCTTCATTCCCGCCTTGGGAGCGAAATCGTCCGCTTTGTCCACTATGGCTACGCTAACTCCGGACAGGCTGCCCTCTATAGTTTTCACATCCTCCACTGCCGTGCCTATATGCGTCATTTTTGAAGCCAGCTCTCCTATGCTGATATTATCCGGCAAATCACAATATTGTTTAATCCATTTTACAGGAGCTATCATTTTTTTCCCTCTCTTAAATATTTAGAACTGTTCTATAAATCTCAGATCGTTTTCGTAATGCAGTCTTATATCCGTAATTCCGTATTTGGTATTTGCAAGTCTGTCCAGACCGAGGCCAAACGCAAAGCCGGAATACACCTTGGGATCCAGACCGCACATCTCCAGCACGGCGGGATTAACCAAACCGCAGCCCAGAACTTCTATTATACCGGCTCCTTTGCACGCGGGGCATCCCGCTCCCTTGCATACGGCGCAGCTTACGTCTACCTCTGCGCTCGGCTCCGTAAACGGGAAAAATCCGGGGCGGAAATACGTCTTGGTGTCCTCTCCGAAATAAGCGCGGAGGAACGTGCTGAGAGTTCCCTTGAGATCTGCAAATGAAATATTCTTGTCAACTACAAGACCTTCTATCTGGTTGAACACGGGAGAATGCGTAGCGTCCAAATCGTCGCAGCGGTATACTCTTCCCGGACATATCATTTTTATCGGCGGCTCGCATTTGAGCATAGTGCGCACCTGAGCAGGAGATGTGTGAGTCCTGAGAACTACGTCGTCAGAAACGAAAAATGTATCCTGCATATCGCGCGCGGGGTGATCCTTTGGGATATTAAGCATTTCAAAATTGTACTTGTCCAACTCTACCTCCGGACCGTCCACTATTTCAAAGCCCATATCCAGGAATATATCTCTGATTTCGAGATACACTTTTGTCAGGGGGTGCATCTTCCCCATCTGTCTCCTGCGCGGAGGGAGAGTTACGTCTACCCTTTCGGCTTCGAATCTGCGCGCCTGAGCCAGCTTTTCCAGCATCTCTCTGCGCGTTTCTATCTGTGCCGCCGCCTTCTGCTTCATTTCGTTTATCGCCTTACCCGCGGCGGGTCTTTCTTCTGCGCTAAGCTTGCCCAGAGATTTGCTCGCCTGAGTAATCGCGCCTTTTTTACCCAACAGCTCGACTTGAAGTTTTTTGAGATCCTCTTCTGTCTTGACCTGTTCCAATCTCGAGCTAAGCGCATTTATAATTTGCACCAAATCATTCAGCATTTTTGCGTCCTCTCTATAAAAAATTATGTATTTGTTTTATTATGAATCCGAGACGCCTGTCAAACAAAGCCTTCTCGGAGAATTCCGGCTTTTTTCCGCTTGCAAAGTAAAAAAAACCGCCCCCTGTATCAGGGCGTATAAACAACGCGGTACCACCTAACTTCTTGGCAAAACCAACTCTTTAACGGCATATAACGCTGCCTAAACGGCGAAGCCTACTGCTTTCAGCCCCGCTGGCTCTCGGGTGAAATTATCTTCGCGGCGCATAAGAGGATCTCAGCTGCCCCTCTCTCTCTTGGATGCGTAGACGCGCACTTTTTGCCCGGTCTCAGCCATATACGCATATATTTTAGCATACCTTATTCTCAAAAGCAAGAGCGGTATTATCCACAAGTTTTGTGGATAACTCGGAAGATAACAAGTTTAACGTGTGTTGAAAGCGAAAACAGAACAACCCTCGGCTGTATCACAGAATGTGTAGTTATACACATTTTATTTACATGTATTTTTGAAATGTCCACAATCTATGAGTGTTTAATCCACAGAGTTGTTGTGAGAAAAAGCCTGTATAACAGTTAAAAGTAATATTATCCACTTATCAACAGCTCCTACTACTACTGCTACTAAGATATATTATTATTATATATAAGAGTAGACGCTAGCTCACTCATCTCCCGGCGAAACGCTCGAACAACAGAAAATGTGGAAAACTTTCGGCTAAAAAATTTTTCAAAAAAACCGCCCGTAAGGGCGGAAGAATACAGGCGCTATTTCAGTTTGTCTTTTATATCTGCTATCGTGTTTGAAAGCTCCTTGTCCGATTTGAGCTGAGTAGTAATTTTTTCTATACCATGCATCACGGTTGAATGATCTCTCCCACCTATCTCCTCTCCTATTTTCGGGAAAGTGAGATTTAGAATATCTCGCATAAGATACATCGCTACCTGTCTGGGAAAAGCTACGGATTTCGAACGAGATTTTGAATTAATATCGTCAATTGTAATATTGTAAAAGCTGCAAACCTCGCTGAGTATGAGCTCGGGCGTAACTTTTTTACGAACAGGCTCTTTAAAAAAGCTGGTAAGAGCGACAGCTGCGACCTCGCGTGTTATGGAGCTGAGAGGAACCTCCATATTCATGAGATTGGCCTGCATTATGACCTTGCGCAATGCTCCTTCGAGATCGCGGATGTTTGTATCGTCTTTGTAAGCTATGAATTGATAAGCGTCTTCGTCTATGGGCAGAGTGCAGCCGGATTGACGCAGCAAATCTTCAGATTTGCTTTTGAGAATAGCGATTCTGGTTTCGTAATCAGGCGATCCTATTTCCGTGAGCATACCCCAGTTAAATCTGGAGGTCAGTCTGTCCTCCAGGCGGGCTATGTCGTTGGGAGCGCGGTCGGCGGAGAGTATTATCTGCTTTTCGTTCTCATATAGAGTATTGAAAGTGTGGAAAAGCTCCTCCTGAGTGCTGTTCGTCCGCGAGATAAACTGTATGTCGTCCAGCATAAATACATCGGCGTTTCTAAACTTTGCTCGGAATTCCGGCATTGTATTGCTGCGGATGCCTTCTACCATTTCGTTAGTGAAAGATTCAGTAGTTATGTATATTATGTTGGCGTTGGGATTGTTTTTTATAATTTCATTGCCTATCGCGTGCATGAGGTGCGTTTTTCCCAAACCGACGCCGCCGTGAAAGAACAACGGATTGTAAACCTGTCCCGGAGTTTTGGCTACGGCCTTTGAAGCTGCGTGCGCAAACTGATTTGATTTGCCGACTACGAATGTGTCGAACGTATACTTGGGATTGAGAGAAATAGTATTTCTGACGCTGGGGTAGTGCTGACGAGTGTTCATAGCGGAATCCATTTCGTCGTTGGTGTACACGGTGATGTCCGCGGGTCTGCCCGTCTCCCGCTCCAGCTCGTATGCTATATCCTGTTTGAATCTCTCCAATATTTGAGTTTTGAAGTACTTGTTGTCTACTTTGAAGTAGTACATGCCGTTCGATTCGTATTCAGGCGTGAGTACAGTGATGTAAGTGTCGAAGGCATGTTTTGCATTCGTGTTGTAAAACTGTATTTTAAGTCTTTTTAGGACGTTATCCCAAATATCGAGAAATGAATTCATGCCTTTAATTCCTTATCTGTGATAATAATTATGAAACAAGCGCCTGCGCGCTGCTTCAATACTATCTTACAACATTTTTTTGGATACTGCAACAATCAACATTACGCATTTTTACGTATTGTGGATAAATTTTAAAGGCATATTATGACAATATATGACAATATATAATATGTAGGAAAAAATCAGAAAATAAAATTTTACGTGTAAAAATAAAAAATGTAAACATTTTAAAATACAGTTTGTGGACAGTTATAAACAGTTATCCACAATTAATTGTTGATAAATTCGATGAAATGTTGATAAATTTTGAGAATACGAACTTTTAAATTAGATTCCTAATATCAAAAAGTGCTTGACAAGAACAGCCGCAGTATATATAATGTATACGTCGTTCTGCGTAGTCGTAGAATTTGATATATACAAATGGTTAAGATTGAACAACCGAGCAGCGTCTCGGTATTACTATACTAAAAAGAGGTACAAACAAATGAAGATGACTTATCAGCCTAAAAAGAGAAAGAGAAGCAAGGTTCACGGTTTCCGCAAGAGAATGTCCACTAAGAACGGCCGCAACGTGCTGAAGCGCCGCCGTGCTAAGGGCAGAAAAGAAATCAGCGCATAAACAGCTGTGCGGGTAGAAACCCTTAAAAAAAACCGGGATTTTTCTCGCGTATATCGCAGAAATTTTGCCGCTGCAACAAAGCTTCTGGCAGTCAAATTGTCTCCGCGCAGAGATGGAGTGCGCGTGGGCTTTTCCGTGAGCAAAAAATGCGGCAAAGCCGTCGTGCGCAATAAAATACGACGCAGATTGAAGGCTTGTTTTCTGAACATGGAACAGCTTCCGTTGAATGCGGACGTTGTCTTTGTGGCACGCGCAGCCATCGCAGATGCTGAATTTAAGCATATAGAGAGAGATATGGCATATCTGCTGCACAAAGCCTCAGCAGAAGCGCTCGAATACAGAAATCGGAGAAAAGGTGAGCCTAAGTGAAAAAGCTTCTGCTCAAGCTGATAGATTTTTATCAAAAGCAATCAGCTTACAGGCCGCCTTGCTGCAGATTCGTGCCGACATGTTCTGCATATGCGAAGCAGGCTCTGACGGAATACGGAGTTTGGCGAGGAGTTTTGCTTTCGGTCTGGAGGGTGCTTAGGTGCAATCCGCTTGTAAAAGGCGGATACGATCCGATTCCCGACAGATTTTTGGGAAGGGTGCGAAAAAAGGACGAATAAGAGGAAATAATAATTGGGCTTTCTGAGCAATAACTTTATATCTGAAGCCATAACGTACTTGATGCGTTGGCTAAACATGTATATCAGCGATTATGCGCTGATAATCATACTCATTACTGTAGTGCTGAGATTGGTACTCTCGCCGGTTGACATAACCCAGAGAGTGAACAGTGCAAAAATGCAGCTCATCAATCCTGAGATACAAAGTCTGCAAAAGCGCTATGCTAACAATCCGCAGCAGGTTCAGCTCAAATTGCGCGAGCTGTATAAAAAATACAACGTAAAGCCAATGGCAGGTTGTTTGCCGATGATCTTACAGCTTGTCTTGCTGTTTGCGTTTTTCGGCGCTTTGAGAGTGATAGTTGCGGAGCAGTCTGTAGCTATGATGCTGCAAGGCGCGCAGTATGGAGCGGAAACGGTCAAGCTCCCTGCTTTCCTTTGGGTTCACAATGTGTTCCAGCCGGATTCCGGCATGGCGTCGATTTTGCCTGATGCGAATACATTTTTAACTACGCTTCAAACGAGCAATAACGGAGTGACTCCGCAGGTTTTGGCTATGCTGCAGACTAATGGTCTCGTTTCTTTCAGCGGGTCTTCGCTCGTTGTAAATACTGAAGCATATAATACATTAGTAAACAGTATAGTTTCGGCTAACGGATTAGACGGTTATTCTAACGGATGGTTTATACTGCCTGTACTTTCCGGCGGTACTATGTTTGTATCGCAGCTAATAAGCAGAAAGCAAAATCCTCAGCAGGCGGAGATGCAGGGAGGTAAGTTTATGCTTTATTTCTTCCCGATATTCTCTATATATATCTGCATAACGTCTAACACCATATTTGCACTGTATTGGACGATTTCTAATATAGTATCTCTGCTCCTCAGCACGACTCTTACAAGATTATTTAAGAAAAGAGCAGAGAGACAGCTTCAAGAGCTGAAGCAAAACGCATAGTGATTTCAGGAGAAGAAATGACATTACAACCAAAGAGCATCGAAGTTAAGGGCAAGACTGTAGACGATGCTATAATGAAAGGTCTTACGCAGCTTGCTCTTGGTATCGATGAGGTAGACATAGATATTATTCATGAGGGCAGCAAAGGCATTTTCGGCTTTGGACGCAGCGCTCTCGTACGTATAACACAAAAGCAGGAGGGTGAATCTAAGGCTTTCAAGCTCGATATGGATGAAGCTCCTAAAAACGAAGAAGCTGAAAAGCCCGAGCCGGAAGATTATAAGGCTGAAAAAACAGAGGCTGATTCTAAAGCAGCAGAGGATAAGCGTGCAAAGAAGCAGCAGCCTAAGCAAAAGACAGAGAAACAGCACTCTGAAGCTCCGGCTAAGCAGGAAGTAAAGTATTATGACAAAATCACGGAGCTGGGCGAAAATGCGCGTGATTTTCTGATGGGCGCTGTAAACAGAATGGGCGTGAATGTAGTTTTATCTACGTTTGAGAATGACGACACTGTATACATAGACATAAAATCGGAACAGGCGGGCATGCTCATAGGCAGACGCGGAGAGACTTTGGATGCTTTGCAGTATCTTACGTCTTTGGCAGTGAACAAGGCTGACGATTCTTACAAGAGAATCATACTCGATACGGAAAACTATCGTGCGAAAAGAGAAGAATCTCTCGTGCGCTTGGCTAATAAAATAGCAAATCAAGTTATACGCACGGGCCGCAAGGTGGTGCTCGAGCCTATGAATCCTTACGAACGCAGAATACTTCATTCAACATTGCAGCCTAACGACAAGGTAGATACTCTCTCCGAGGGTGAGGAGCCTTATCGTAAAGTAGTAGTTGTGAAGCGCCGTTCCGGCGGGAATCGCAATAAAAATAAGAAACAGCAGTAAAAATCTAAAATGATAATTATGAAATACGCCGGGGGACGCCTTGGCGTATTAGCTGTATATAGGGAAATACCAGTTTGAGGAGAGAAAATGCACACAATTTGCGCGATAGCAACGGCCCCCGGCAACGCCGGAATATCTATAATCAGAATGAGCGGAGATACTTCTCTTGTGATTTTACAGAGGGTTTTCTCTAAAAAACAGCTGGAGCCGAGAGTTATGACTCTGGGGACTATATCTGACGGCGAGCCTATTGACAGAGTTTTGGCTGTTTATTTTGCGGCGCCTGCTTCTTATACCGGCGAGGACATGGTAGAGATTCACTGTCACGGCGGCATGATAGTTACAAAACAGATATTAGATTTATTGTTAAAGAATGGCGCTCAGCCTGCCGAACCGGGCGAATTCAGTAAGCGCGCTTTTCTAAACGGGAAAATGGACGTATCTCAAGCTGAGGCTGTGAGTGAGCTTATATCCTCTTTGTCGGAGAAAAGTGCTAAAATGTCTATGCGCCAGCTCAGCGGAGAGTTAGGCTCTAAAGTTTCGAAAATGCAGGACGAGCTCACTGATGTTTTGGCGTCTATACATACTGCTTTGGCTTATCCTGAGGAGGACTTGGAAGAAAGCATAATTTCAGATGCTATTGAAAAATCTGATTCTCTGCTGGATGAAATCAGATCTTTGATAGACAGTTTTAAACGAGGGAAGCTGATGCGCGAGGGTGCGAAGGTTGCAATAGCAGGAAAGCCTAACGTAGGGAAATCCTCACTGTTGAATGCGATACTCGGAGAGCAGAGAGCTATAGTCACTCACATACCGGGTACAACGAGAGATGTCATTTCTGAATATTATAATATACGCGGGCTGCCTATTCAGCTCGTCGACACCGCAGGAATACGTAAAACTGATGATATTGTAGAGAAAATAGGTGTTGAACGCTCGATAGAAGCTCTAAATACAGCTGACATAACGCTTCTCATATTTGACGCATCAAAAGAGCTCTCAGAGCAGGATGTTGAAATAGCTCTGAAAGCGAAATCTCAGGGTGAAGTCATCGCCGTGCTGAATAAATCTGATCTTGAACCAAAGCTTTCTGCAAAAGAAATAAGCGACAAACTTAATTTAGAACCTCATTTAATTTCAGCTAAAACAGGCGAAGGCGTCGATGCGCTTTTAGATGAGATGTATGTTTCTATAATGTCAGACGACGCATTAGCAGAAGGCGTAACCATAACGAATGCACGTCATGCTGCGGCGTTAAAAGAGGCGGCATCCGCTTTAGAAAGTGCGAAAGAAGGCGCCGAGCTGGGCGTGGATTTAGACTGCGTATCTATAGACATTAATGACGCATGGTCTGCCTTGGGTAAGATAACCGGCGTTACGTTGAGTGAGGAAATTGTAGACAGAATTTTTGAGAAATTCTGCCTGGGAAAATGATATTGCGTTTTCACGTGAAAATATTATAAAAATAAATTTAGTTTTCACGTGAAAACAAGTATAAAAGTTTAAGGAGACGTGATGACATATAAAGGAGGAAGCTACGACGTCATAGTTGTAGGGGCGGGTCATGCCGGATGCGAGGCTGCGCTCGCCAGTGCGCGAATGGGGCAACATACGCTATTGCTGACTTTAAACATGGATGGAATAGCCATGATGGCGTGCAATCCCGCGATAGGAGGAACGGCAAAAGGGCATCTCGTTCGAGAAATTGACGCTTTGGGCGGAGAAATGGGTTTGAACGCGGATAAAACCTTCATACAGATAAAAATGCTGAATGTAGGAAAAGGCGCAGCGGTGCATTCTCTCAGAGCGCAGATGGATAAAAAGAACTATCAAACTGAGATGAAATGGACGCTGGAAAACACTGAAAATCTCGAAGTGAGACAAGGTGAAGCGGAACGCATTTTGACAAAGGGAGGCAAAGTTTGCGGAATTGTAACGGCGTGCGGAGCTGAGCTGAGCGCGAAGGCGGTTGTGCTGGCTACGGGCGTGTATCTAAAGAGTAAAATTATAATAGGCGAGTATTCAGCAAATTCAGGGCCTTCAGGTTTATCAGGAGCGTATGGACTTTCTGCAAGTCTGCTCGAGCTTGGGATAAGGCTTCAAAGATTTAAAACAGGGACTCCGGCGCGTATAGACAGGAGAAGTATAGATTTCTCCAAGTGCATACCGCAATACGGAGATGAGAAAATAGTTCCTTTTTCTTTTTTAAACACAGGGATTCAGAGAGAGCAGGTATTGTGTCATTTAACATATACAAACGAAAAGACGCATGAAATAATTCGAGAGAATCTGCACAGAAGCCCGATGTACAGCGGAGTGATAGAAGGGATAGGACCCAGGTATTGTCCGTCGATAGAAGATAAAGTGGTTAGGTTTGCAGATAAAAAACGGCACCAGCTTTTTCTCGAGCCGGAAGGACTGCGGACTAATGAGATATATGTACAGGGGATGTCGTCCAGCCTGCCCGAGGAGGTTCAAATTGCGCTGTATCGTACGATACCCGGCTTGGAGAACTGCAAGTTCATACGAACGGCATATGCTATAGAATATGATTGCATAGATCCCACACAGCTCAATCTGAGCTTGCAAATGAAGAATATTCCCGGATTGTTCATGGCGGGGCAGATAAACGGCAGCTCAGGCTATGAAGAAGCGGGAGGTCAGGGTATAATTGCGGGTATCAATGCCGTGCAGTATATACGAGGAGAACAGAGCGTAGTATTAGGGCGCGATCAGGCGTATATAGGTGTATTGATAGACGATTTGGTTACGAAAGGCACGTCAGAGCCTTACAGAATGATGACGTCCAGGGCAGAATACAGACTGCTGCTGCGTCAGGACAATGCGGATATGCGTCTGACACAGATAGGCAGGGATATTAAACTGGTAGACGATAAGCGTTACGACAGATATATGTACAAAAAAGAAAAGGTGCAGGAGCTGAAAAAAGAGCTGGATGAGAGAATAATATCCCCGGAGGACGAGAAATTCAAATCGTATATGAATGAAAGGGGAGAAAGCTATTCCAAGCACAGCGGAGTGCTCCTGTCGCATTTGCTGAAAAGACCGGGCTTTACGTATGACGACTTGCGCGACATAACAGATTTGCCGGAGCTGGATGACGACATAAAAACACAGCTTCAGACGAGTATCAGATATGAAGGATACATTCAGAAGCAGCTAAAGCAGGTGGAAGCATTTCACGATCTTGAAGATAAGCGTCTGCGCAGGGATTTCGATTATTCAACGATATCAGGTCTAAGACTGGAAGCTCGCGCTAAGTTGAACGATATAAAACCGGAAAATATAGGACAAGCGGCCAGAATATCAGGTGTTTCACCTTCAGATGTTACAGTCTTGTTGATTAATTATAACCTTATGAGTGAATAATACACTAAAATTATAATTGAATCAAGATTATAACGGCATTATTGTTCACGATATAATGTAAATTGACAAAATAGGAGATAAATGAACGTATTTAAAGAAATTCTGTCTGATTACGGCAGAGAAAAAGCAGAGATGATGGAGAGATATTGGGGTATAGTCGCCAAGACTAACCAAACTTTAAATCTCACGAGAATTACAGAACCGGAAGAAGTTGCGAAAAAGCATTTTTTAGATTCTCTCAGCGTACTGAATATAGCTGATTTAAGCACAGGCAGAATATTAGACATTGGCACCGGCGCGGGTTTTCCCGGCGTGCCGCTGTCGATATGTACGGGAAATGAAAATATAACTTTATTGGATTCATCGAGAAAGAAGATAGAGTTTGTAAAGAATGCTTGCGCAGAATTAGGCATAAATGTCAAGACCCTAAACGCTCGTGCAGAAGATTTAAGCAGTAATCAAAGAGACAGCTATGATTATATAGTGAGCAGAGCTGTAGCTGAGCTGAGAATACTGATTGAGATAGCCATACCTCTGCTAAAGAAGGGGGGAGTGTTCTTTGCGTATAAGAGAAACAGCGAATCTGAGCTGATGAACGCAGGGGGCGCTATAGAAAAGCTGGGTGCGGAGCTGATAAGAACATATGATACAGGAATAGAGGATCATGTAATACTTTGCTTCGAAAAAAAGAGAGAAACTGATAAAAAATATCCAAGGCGGTACGCACAAATAAAATCTAAGCCGCTTTAGAATATAATGTCTCAACTGCCCGCTCATTTATTGAGTGGGTTTTTTATATGACTATAAATTCCCCGGGGAATGAAAAAATAGGAAATATACGACACTATAACAGAAATCTTTTAAAATAAAAGGGGTAATTTTGTGAAAAACGGGTATGGCAGCTTAGTGCAAAAAAATAACGGTTTAGTCGATTTTTATGTTCTTTCATCTATTATTGTACAAATATTGGTATAATTGAAAAATATCATTGACAATGTCCTATTTGTATGGTTAAATAATATTGCCGATAGAAAATATGAGGAGATAATTAATATGGGGTTTAGTTACAAATGAATAAATTAGAAGGTGCAAGTGCATTTAAAAGGGAAGTAAGTAGCATCCCAATATCTAAAATAAAGACTAATCCGTATCAGCCAAGAAAGTTTTTCTCAGAGAATGCAATAAAAGAATTAGCGCGTTCTATACGTGAAGTAGGTTTGTTACAGCCTATTACACTGCGTTCTACGGCATCCGGATATGAGCTTGTCGCCGGAGAGAGAAGACTGAGAGCATGTAAGATGTTGGGAATGAAGGAGATAAGCGCAATCGTCGTGCCGAATATGCGTGAATGTGAAGCGGCTTTATTGGCGATGATAGAAAATTTACAGCGCGAAGATTTGCATTTTCTAGAGGAAGCAGAGGGTTATCAATCATTGATGAGGCAGCATGGTTTGACTCAGGAGGAATTGGGACGCAGATTGTCTAAAAGTCAATCATGCATCGCTAATAAAGTTCGACTGCTGAGACTGCCTCGCAGCATAAAAGAAAAAATAATTTCATATCAATTAACAGAACGCCACGCAAGAGCTTTGATGAGACTTCCGGATGAATCCCTTCAAAATAAAATAGCAGACAGAGCCGGACGAGAAGGATTGTCAGTTATGGCGACGGAAAATCTCGTTGAACAAGAGCTGGCGCGGATATACGTTTCCGAGGATGATACCCAGCGTAAAGTTAGATGTCATTTGGGCCACACTATATATCTCAATTCTATTCGTCATACTATAGAAAAAATTCGCGGATGCGGTGCAGAAATCGACGTAGTTCGTGAAGATAAACCCGATAAAGTTGTACTGACTATTGAAATACCTAAAGTCGGAGGAAGAGGTCACTGCTTGCCGCGCAGAAGTATTTGACAACAATAAATTGTTAGGAGGTGTTTCGTCAACAGATAAATATACATAAACAGGTAGTTGTTATACTTTGCATCTTTGCTCTTAGATTTTAAATTATATCGGCGAAGATGAAACGCAAAATCAGAAAGGAAGCAGGCTATCGTCGGGCGATTGCGCTCGGCGATTTTGTTATATGAGCGTTTTCACGTGAAAATGTGCGAAAAATGTATTTCCGATAGTAATTAATAGACCGCAAATGCTATTGCAAAATATGCTCTTAGCTGGTATTATATTAGTTAAGATAGAGGGTGAGTGAATGGGCAGAATTATTGTAATAGCAAATCAAAAAGGCGGAGTAGGAAAAACGACAACATCTATAAATACAGCCGCCTGCATATCAGAACTAGGCAAGAAAGTATTGCTTATTGATGTAGATCCACAGGGGAATTGTACCACAGGTCTGGGTATAGATAAGCGTGCACTTCAGCAATCGGTGTATCACTGTATAATAAACGAAGATGACCCAAATGATATTACCATTCAAATAAGCGAGAATCTATGGCTTCTCCCCTCGAGCATGGCGCTCGCAGGTGCGGAAGTTGAGATGGTCAATATGATAGGCAGAGAGATGCTTCTAAAAGCCGTCATCGCTAAAATAAGGGATGAGTATGATTTTATAATGATAGATGCTCCGCCCTCTTTAGGGCTTTTGACGATAAATGCTTTGAGCGCTGCTGATGAGGTCATAGTTCCGATACAGTGCGAATTTTACGCTCTCGAGGGTTTGACACAGCTGATGAACAGCATACAGCTTGTGAAGAAGCATTTAAATCCAGCTCTGGAGCTGGAGGGCGTAGTTTTGACTATGTTTGACGGCAGGACAAATTTATCTATACAGGTCGTGGAAGAGGTCAAAAAGTATTTCAAAGGAAAGGTTCACAGCGCTATAATCCCGCGCAATGTCAGATTGAGCGAAGCTCCGAGCCATGGCTTGCCCATTTCGCAATATGATAAGAAATGTGCAGGTGCGGCTGCGTATGCTGATCTGGCGCAGGAGATACTCGAAATGGAGGAAGAGGAATGAAATCTAAAGGATTGGGCAAGGGACTCGGTGCGCTTATAGCTCCTGATCTTCCTACAGGGGTTTTGGAGCTGAAAGGAGATACTGATAACTTTGATGGTGAGAAAATATACGAAATACCTCTCGATAAAATAGACAGATACGAGAGTCAGCCCAGAGAGAGCTTCGACGACGACGCCTTGGGGGAATTGGCGGATTCTATTAAAGAGCACGGGCTTTTGCAGCCTATTATAGTTTCTGTCCATGGCGACAGATACAGGATAGTCGCAGGCGAGCGGAGATTCCGCGCTGCGATGCTGAATAAAATGCCAACCATACGCGCTATAGTCAGAAGCTATGACGAAAAAAAGACTTTTGAAGTGGCTCTGATAGAAAACCTTCAGAGGGAAAATTTAAACTCAATAGAAGAAGCCAAGGCTCTGAACGAACTTAAAGAAAAGTATGGTCTGACGTTAGATCAAATATCTAAAACTATCGGGAAAAATAAGACGACGATATCAAACAGCATGAGACTTTTGAATCTCCCCGCTGAGATAATCAGCGAGGTGGAATCGGGCAGAATATCCGCAGGGCATGCACGCGCTCTTCTTGGGCTTTCTGACACCGAAAAGATGAAGGAACTTGCGAACGATATAATAGAGCTTAATCTCAGCGTCAGAGAAGTGGAAGCGAAGGTCAGCGAAATTGTCAGCGCAGATAACAACGAGAATAAAGTACAAAAACGCGCCAGAGGCAAACGCAACAACGCTTTTCCGGAGGCAGAGTCTGATCTGTCGGATAAATTGGAGATGAAAGTTGTAATAACGGGAACGAGGGAGAAAGGAAAAATAATAATTAATTATAACAGTGAAGAGGAAGTAGAAGCGCTCATAGCAAAAATAAAATCAATAAGCGAAAAATAAATAAACTGACACCCAATGCGTCCGAAGTTTTTTCAGAGTTTTAATATGCATTGCGGTGTTTTTTATTTTCAGGAAAGTCCCGCGTAGGATAAGCATATTATTAAACAGCGGAAAAAGCAAAAGAGCTTACAAAAACGCAAAATAAAAATATATTAATTATATTAATAAGGAAGGAAAAATGCAAACATATATATTAAAACCCAGAGATACTCTGGCGTCGCTTTCTGCGCGTTTTGGCGTTCCGGTGTGCATGATAGTCAGAGCGAACGGAGGGATAAAATTATCCGCCGGAGCAAAGATAAAAATTCCTCCGGACAATTTTTGCGAGACGGGCGCGTACAGGACGATAAAGCAAGGCGAAACGCTGCTCGATATTGCGCGGGAATGCGGAGTTACTCCCCTTGCAATAATGCGCAAAAACGGACTTTCTCCCGGAAGCGGGATTCGGGAGGGAATGCTCATCGCCGTGCCTGAGCCGCCCGCAGGCGTGAGAGTTTACACATGCCGAGCTACGGACACTATAGAAAACTTGGCAGAGAGAGAAGGCGTAAGCGTTAAAATGCTCAGAGAGCTGAATCCGGGTGTGAATCAGGTCTATGCCGGAGCGCAGATTTATCTGCCGCGCAATAGCTCCGTCACTTCTTCTTTTTTTTGAAGGCGCATATGAGTTTTATTACTCCTGCGATTATGAGTGCGCCGCCCATTATTTTTCGGAGCAGATCCCCCTCCATTATGCTGGCAATATACGCGAAGATAAGCGACGCCGGCAGCCCCGTCGCGCAAACTTTCAGAGCCAGCTTTAGGTCAATTCGCTTTGCTTTCGCGTGGAAATACAGCGCGCCGGCAGACATGGGCAAAAATGCGAGCAGGCAGAGCGCCTGAGCGGTGTGCTGTTCCGCGCCCATCAGCACGAGAGCAGGTATGAGGACTATTCCGCCGCCCATGCCCATGCCGCCTATTACGCCGAACGCTGCGCCTACGAGTGCTTCCAGCATTATTTTCTCCTTTCGTGCTTTAAAATTTTTGTCATTTAAAATTATTTATACAATTTAAAACAGCATACGCACGCCTGATGCAGTGATTATCAAAGCGAAGAGCACTTCGGTGAATTTCCCTGACAGCTTACCTAAAAGCAGCGCGCCGATTATTCCCCCGACCAATCCGCCCGCGAGCAATAAAAAATGCTGCGTTTCAAAGGACGCACTTCCCGTGAGAAAATATATGGCTGCGCTGGCTATGCAAAGCGGCAAAATGACTGCAATAGAAGTCGCGTGCGCTTTTTTTTGTTCCAATCCCAGATGAGAAAGAGCGAAAACCGCAACTATCCCTCCGCCTGAACCCAGCAATCCGTTAATCGCGCCGACAAAGCCGCCCGCGAGCAGCTGGCGTAAGGTTTTGTGTTTATTTACTGAATTTTTCATTTAAAACTCCGAGTATTATATGCTAAATTATATGACTGTCTCTTTGCAGTCTTTGAAGTATAGTCTGTCCAATATTCAAAATAAAATAAGCCATGTAAACAAAGCAATTTACCATATAATAATAAAAAAATGAACAAATTGTGAATGAAATTTGCAATACAAAGTCAATTATGTGAGTTCCAAAAAATAATTGAAATGACGCAAACGATTAAACTTTATGCGAAATTTGGGAAAACAATGAAATTTTATATGTAGACATATAGATTTTCATCTATTTTGTTACAAAAATAACATATTGAATTTGAATAGTTGATGCGATATAATTAATCTGAATCCATAAGGCTCAATGATGAGACTCGTCACTATTTCACTATTATTAAAATTAATATTGGAATTATTTTAACAAAAAGGCTCTGAATTGCAGCCAAAATAAGCGGAGGTAGAAAGATGGGAAATCTTACATTCAAAGGTGGGATTCATCCGCTTCCCAAGCTTCATCACGGAAAGGGACAGACCAAAGGCCTGGCGATAGAGGCATTGCCGGCTCCGGCGGAAGTCTCTATCCCCGTCAGTCAGCACGCGGGCGCACCCGCAAAGCCTATTGTAAAAGTAGGCGACACAGTTACTGTCGGTCAGATGATAGCAGAGGCAGGCGGGTTTGTAAGCGCACCTGTCCATGCGAGCGTCTCAGGGAAGGTTACTAAGCTAATAGCTAAACCTAACAACCTGGGCAAAGACGTTTTGAACATCGTAATCGAAAACGACTTTGAAAATACGCTCTGCGAGGACGTAAAGCCTAGAGGTGATCTCGATCAGCTCACTCCCGATGAGATCAAGAAGATAATTGCTGACGCAGGCTGTGTGGGTATGGGCGGCGCAGGCTTCCCGACTCATGTAAAACTCAGCCCGCCGCCGGAAAAGACGATCGACGCAGTTATCATAAACGGCGCGGAGTGCGAGCCTTTCCTCACGGCGGACCACAGGCTGATGCTCGAGCAGCCCGAGACTATAATCTTCGGACTTAAAGCAGTCATGAAGGTTCTCGGAGTAAAATCGGGCTACATAGCCGTAGAGGACAACAAGCCCGACGCTATCGAAGCGTTGAACAAGGCTCTCGATACGCCTGAGATTACTGTTAAAGTAATGCAGACGAAATATCCTCAGGGCTCTGAGAAACAGCTGATAGATACAATAACAGGTCGTCAGATCCCCTCGGGCAAGCTGCCGATGGACGTAGGCGTGGTGGTTGTTAACGTATCGTCCGCACGTGCGATTGCAAACGCGATTAAGCTCGGAAGACCGAATATCGACAGAGTCGTTACAGTCACGGGAAGCATAAACAAACCGGCAAACCTGCTCGTGCCGATTGGGACTAAGATACAGGACGTGGTTGACTATTGCGGCGGTTTCAAAGAAAACACGGCGCGTATAGTATCCGGCGGCCCTATGATGGGTCAGGTAATGGTGGATACGGAAGGTCCAGTCACAAAGACTACCTCCGGCATACTCGGCCTCGATGAAAATCTCGTGGCTCACGGCAAGCTCTATTCCTGCATGAGATGCGGAAAATGCGCTTCTGTATGTCCGATTCATCTCCAGCCGTACTTCATCTCGGCGGCGGTAGAAAAGAACCTTTTTGAAACTGCGGAGAAATATCATGCTATGGACTGTATGAGCTGCGGATGCTGCTCTTATGTTTGTCCGGCGAACCGTCCTCTCGCGCATCTGATCCGTGTCGGAAAAGATCAGATTGCTGCGGCGAGAAGAAAACAACAGCAAAAACAGTGAGGAGGTAAGAAAATGGCTGGATATTCATTGGCGTTTTCGCCTCATGTATCGGATAGCAGAACAGTAACGAGTGTAATGCGCGACGTCATAATCGCTCTTTTACCTGCGACGGCATGCGCTATTTACTATTTTGGACCGAGTACTATCCTTACGATAGTTCTCTCCATAGCGGCTGCAATGGCGACAGAGGCGTTAATCCAAAAGCTTTGCAAAAAGCCTGTAAGTATAAACGATTTATCAGCAGTTATTACGGGTCTGCTGCTCGCGCTGAATCTGCCCGCGGGATGCCCATGGTATCTTCCGGTGTTCGGCTCGGCATTTGCAATTGCAATAGCTAAACAGTGCTTCGGAGGGTTGGGCGGAAACTTCGTAAACCCTGCGCTGGCGGGCAGAGGTATGCTTATGGTCGCATGGCCTGTAGCCATGACTACGTTCTATCAGGTAGGTCAGGTTGGCGTAGAAGGCATGACGACGGCTACTCCTCTAGCGATTATCAAAGGCACTTCTGAAGGCATACTGCCCAGCGTAGCCGATATGTTCCTCGGGAACACGGCCGGCGTTATGGGCGAGACATGCGCTCTTGCTCTTATTATCGGCGGTATATATTTGATTGTACGCCGCGTAATTAGCTGGAGAATACCTGTGATATACCTCGCTACTGTAGCGGTATTTATATTTATCGCCAGGGGCGCGGGCGCTGTTCCGCAGCATCTCTTCTCAGGCGGTCTGATGCTCGGCGCTATATTCATGGCGACGGATTATGTCACATCCCCGACTAACCCATCGGCTCAGATTGTATACGCGCTGGGCTGCGGTGTCATTACGTGTGTTATCAGACTTTTCGGCGGGTATAGCGAGGGGGTTTGCTTCTCGATTCTGCTGATGAATCTGGCTACTCCGCTTATTGAGCGTGCGCTCAAGCCCAAGCTCTACGGGGAGGTCAAAGCAAAATGAAAGATGTATTAGTAACTACGCTGAAGCTTTTTATAATCTGCGCTATCGCGGCGGCTCTGCTCGGCGTTGTATATCAGGTTACTGAAGAACCTATCGCTACGCAGCAGCTCGAGGCCGCCAACGCCGCCAGGATGGAAGCTCTGCCCGATGCGGTTGATTTTGAAGAATTCGACGCAGAAGCTATTAAAGCAGATGAAAACTTTGCTATAGTAGATGAAGTTTATATCGGCAAGGACGCGAGCGGCGAGGACGTGGGCGCGACTGTAAAAGTTACGACAAAGGGCTTTGCGGCAGGACTCGAATTGACGATAGGCATCAGCAATGACGGGACAGTAACAGGCATGCGCGTAAACTCTCATGGAGAAACAGCGGGCCTCGGCGCAAACGCAACGAAGCCTGAATTCTACGAGCAGTTCAACGGCATGGCGGCTGACGGAAGCCTCGCGGTCACAAAAGACGGCGGCGAAGTAGTCTCTCTCACAGGCGCGACGATAACATCCCGCGCAGTGACAGACGCGATCAACGTCGCTGCAAACTGCTACAGTCAGTATGTGGCTGACGCAGCATAAAGGGGGAAAAATCGAATGAATCCTTTGAAAATTATCAAAAATGGCATAATCGATGAGAACCCTACGTTTCGCCTTGTGCTCGGTACATGCCCCACGATGGCGGTCACGACCTCGGTCATGAACGCACTCGGCATGGGCGCGGCGGCGACTTTCGTACTCATTGGTTCAAACATAGTTATATCGGCGCTCAGAAATTTTATACCTGACAAAGTACGCATTCCGGCGTTCGTAGTTATTATCGCTTCGTTCGTTACGATTGTTCAGCTTGTGCTCCAGGGCTTCGTACCTTCTCTGTACGATTCTCTCGGATTGTTCATACCGTTGATAGTCGTTAACTGCATAATCCTCGGCAGAGCTGAGGCGTTCGCTTCTAAGAACAGCGTAGGAGCGTCGTTCTTTGACGGATTGGGCATGGGCATAGGTTTTACTCTGGCTCTCTGCATCATATCTTCGTTCAGAGAAATTATAGGCAACGGCACATGGCTTGGTTTGGATCTCTTCGGCGGCGGCTATGATCCTGCACTCATAATGATTATGGCGCCCGGCGGCTTCCTGACATACGGTCTCGTCCTCGCGGGGATGAACTGGATACTCTCCAAGCGCGCTGCGAAGAAACAGGAGGCATAAGACATGGTAAAAATTCTTACGATACTTCTAAGCTCTATATTGGTGAACAACTTCATCATGAGCCGCTTCCTCGGATGCTGCCCCTTCCTGGGCGTTTCTAAGAAGATAGATTCAGCTATAGGTATGGGTCTCGCCGTTACGTTCGTTATGGCGATAGCAAGTGCGTTCACATGGATTATACAACATGCGATACTCGATCCTCTTAATATTGGGTATTTGCAGACTATAGCGTTTATACTTGTAATCGCGGCGCTAGTTCAGCTGGTTGAAATGTTTATAAAGAAGATAAGCCCGTCGCTGTATAAATCTCTCGGCGTTTATCTTCCGCTGATCACGACGAACTGCGCTGTATTGGGCGTTGCAGTCCTCAACATCACAGAGGCGTACAATCTCCTCGAATCCGTAATAAACGGTATCGGCGGCGCGCTCGGCTTTACACTCTCTATCGTGCTTTTCGCAGGTATCCGCGAGAAGATGGAGCTGGCGAATATCGCTCCCAACTTCGAAGGCTTCCCGATCGCACTCGTCTCCACATGCCTGATGAGCGTAGCCTTCATGGGCTTCTCCGGTCTGGTATAAGGAGGACGACATGGTTATAGTATATTCAATAATAGTAATAGCAGTGCTGGGAATAATATTCGGCATAGGTCTGAGCATAGCGGCACAGAAGCTTGCGGTGCCTGTAGATGACAGAGTCGAGCAGGTGCGCGAGCTGCTCCCCGGCGCGAACTGCGGCGGATGCGGCTTCCCCGGCTGCGACGGTTTTGCCGATGCGGTAGTATCCGGAAATGCAAAACCGAACGGATGTCTCGTTTGTTCTGCGGAAAACGCGGCTAAGATAGGCGAGATCATGGGTATGGCTGTAGAAACGGGCGCCAGAAAAGTGGCTAGAGTCATCTGCCAGGGCGGCAACGGCGTATGCGGAAACAAAGGCGAGTATAAAGGCGCGATGGACTGCCGGAGCGCAGCTATCGTAGCCGGCGGTTTCAGAAACTGTTCCGTAGCTTGTCTCGGACTCGGCACATGTGCTTCTGTTTGTAAATTCGGCGCTATAAGCGTAGGAGAAGACGGCGTAGCTAAGGTCAACGAGAAGCTTTGCGTAGGCTGCGGAGCATGCGTAGAGAACTGCCCGGTTCACTCTATAATGCTCGTTCCTGAGGATGCAGAGGCGTACGTAATGTGCCACAATCCGGGTATGGGCAAACCCGTCATGTCAGTTTGCTCCAACGGCTGCATAGGCTGCAAGCTGTGCGCTAAGACATGCCCGAACGGAGCTATCGAAATTGTGAATAATCTGCCTGTGTTCGATTATTCTAAGTGTACAGGATGCGGACTTTGCGCTTCTAAGTGCAGACCGGGTGCGATTGTTTTCACAGGGACTGCAGCTGAAGAAAAGCCCGTCGCTTAAACCTGACGGGATAGGCAAATATATTAAAAAACTAAGGAAGCGAGAGCTATGGAAATAATATTAGCTTCTGCTTCGCCACGGAGAAGGCAGTTGCTCAGCTTATTGACGACTGCCTTTTTGGTGGAGGCGAGCAGTGCAGATGAAACTTCTAGTGAGACAGACCCGCGCAGGCTGGTTTGCGAATTGGCCAGACGTAAAGCTATGGATGTTGCCAAGAGACATAAAAACGCAGTTATAATCGCTGCGGATACTGTTGTTTATGCTTCAGGAGAGATTTTAGGGAAGCCTAAATCTGAAGCTGAAGCAGAGAATATGATTCGCAGGCTGGCGGATAGAACGCATAGCGTATATACCGGAGTTTGCATACTCCGTGCTGATACGAGAGAAATGCTTACTAAAGCGGAACGTACGCTGGTCGAATTTGCAGCGATGAGCGACGATGAAATCGCAATGTATTTGAGCGCGGGAGATCATATGGATAAAGCAGGAGCGTATGGAATACAAGGGTTTGCCTCCAGATTCATACGCAGGATTGACGGCTGCTTTTTTAATGTCATGGGTCTGCCCGTTCATCTTTTATACAATATGGCGAAGGAGATGGGCATAGAGCTGTAATTAAAAATGCAGGCAAAGTTATACGCTAAATTGCAAATGTTGTTATACAGTTCAGTATGAATTGTAAAAGTAATTGCATTTTATCCTTTTATAGCGTATAATATTAATAGACACTTTAGACCCTAAAATTCTATTCAGAGGAAGAAGACATGCACCCAAAATATAAAGCATTACTGGAGTTTTTTAAGGACTATCGTAGAGTGGGCGTTTCTATGTCAGGAGGAACGTGCAGTAACCTTGTGGCTATCGCCGCGGCTGAAGCGCTCGGACCTAAAAATGTAAACGGAATTAATCTTGTATCGGAATTTTTTGCATGGTCAGATAATGAATCCTGTATACGGTTGTGCTCGAAGCTGGGTATGCGGCTGCATCGCCCATCTGTATCTATGCTTAATTATCAGCCTATAGCGAGAAATGATGCAGACCGCTGCTTTTTTTGCAAGCGAATATTAGTTTATTTTTTAAATGAGGTCGCGAGAGATAATAATTTACCTATTCTGCTCGATGGAAGCAGCACCAGCTCTTCTCATGTCTATCTAGAAGGCGAGCGTCAGATGGAGGACTACAAGCTCCTCAGCCCTCTGCGCTCTGTAGGGATTACGGCAGCGGATGCAGCTGTTATACTGCGAGACATAGGCTGGAGAGAATATATAAGACCTGAGCTTTCCTGCCTCGCGACTCGAGTCGCGTACGGAGAGCCTATAACTCTCAAAAAGCTGCGTCTTATTCGTTCGGCGGAGTTTCAGCTGGAACAGATGGGATTTGATTTTAACAGAGTACGCGTAAAAGGGACTAAAGCTGTCGTTGAAGTTGAACCCGATCGTGTAGAAGAGCTGAAAAAAGAACGTGAAGAACTGAATGAAGAGCTGCAAGGCATGGGGTTTGCCGAAGTCGAGATAGCGGAAGAAGGATATAAGAAAAGAGGATATTGCATGGGCGATTGAATCGCCCGTGGCAGAATAGATATGTTTTATGCCGGGATGTTTTTCTCCCGGCTTTTGGCGAATATTTAAATTTGAGACTGCAAAGGAGAAGAAAGTGCGTAATACAGTTATAATTTTAGATTTTGGCGGACAATATAATCAGCTTATTGCACGCAGAGTCAGAGAACAGCACGTATATTGTGAGCTTTTGCCCTGCGACGCCAGCTATGAGCGCGTAATGAGCTATGAACCTAAAGGAATAATTTATACGGGAGGTCCGCAGAACGTATATGCGGAGGATGCACTGCGCTGCGACAGAAGAATTTTAGAAAGCGGGATTCCGCAGTTAGGTATATGCTACGGTACGCAGATGCTCGCTGTTGAGCTTGGCGGAAAAGTTACGCATGCGCCTAAAGGTGAATACGGCAAGACTGATATAAAATATGACAATACGCACACTTTGCTCAAGGGTATGGACGAAAGCGCAGTCTGCTGGATGAGCCATATGGACTATGTGAGCGAGCTTCCCGCAGGCTTTAAGATTCTCGCAGAGACAGACGGATGCCCTATAGCGGCATTCGCTGACGACGAGAAGAAAATATACGGCGTGCAGTTCCATCCTGAAGTACACCATACTGTGAACGGCTCTCAGATACTGCATAATTTCCTTTACGATATATGCGGACTTACCGGCGATTGGACTATGGGTTCTTTTGCGGCAGAAGCGATAGAGAGTATAAAACAGAAAGTCGGAGACAGACGCGTTCTTCTCGCTCTTTCGGGCGGCGTAGACAGTTCGGTAGCGGCGACGCTGCTTTCCCGTGCTATAGGAAAAAATCTGACATGTATTTTTGTAGATCACGGACTGTTGCGTAAAGATGAAGGTGATCAGGTAGAAGCGTTATTCGGCGAAGGCGATTTGAATTTAATTCGCGTAAATGCGGGAGAGCGTTTCCTCGAAAAGCTGAAAGGCGTGACAGAGCCCGAGAAAAAGCGTAAAATAATCGGCGAAGAGTTTATCCGTGTGTTTGAGGACGAGGCGAAAAAGCTGGGTAAGATGGATTTCTTGGCGCAGGGAACAATATATCCTGACGTTGTAGAATCGGGCAAAGGCGATGCTGCATTAATAAAAAGCCATCACAACGTAGGCGGTTTGCCTGATCACGTCGATTTTGAAGAGATAATAGAACCTCTGCGCGATTTGTTTAAAGACGAAGTGCGCGCTCTTGGCGAGGAGCTGGGAATACCGCATCACATGGTATGGCGTCAGCCTTTCCCCGGCCCGGGTCTTGCAATCCGTATAATAGGAGAGATTACGCCCGAAAAAATAAAGATATTGCAGGAGGCAGACTTCATTTATCGTGATGAAATTGCTAAAGCGGGACTTCAAGAGGAGATATGGCAGTATTTCGCAGTTCTTACGAGTATGCGAAGCGTCGGCGTAATGGGCGACGGCAGAACGTATGACTATACGCTCGCGCTCCGCGGCGTCACCAGCGTAGACGGCATGACGGCTGACTGGGCGAGAATCCCATATGATGTGCTTGAAAAGGTATCGAGCAGAATCGTCAGCGAAGTGGGACACATAAACCGTGTTGTCTACGATATAACTTCTAAACCGCCGGCAACGATTGAGTGGGAGTAATTTTAGAGGCCGGAAAAAGCCTGATATAACTGGGTTTTCCAAGGCTTAATGCCCTCTGTGGCAACACTTTTTCATTATTCTAAAGAGAAAGAGCTACCTGATTTTGATTAGTCAGTTAGCTCTCTTTTGTTATGTAGATTCTGTTTCAAATGATTTTAGGGTTTTCCCTTGGTCAGTTTTCCATTGCTGTGGGCCACTAATACTATAGCCTGCAGCGAAAGCAGCGGCGGCAGAAGAACTTGAAAATAATTTGTCGTTTTGAAGTATGCCATCTTTTATTTCACCAGAAGTCCGACTTTGCTCGACTTTCTTTTTGATTCCATTATTTAAAGAATCAGCGGATATCTCATGAATAGAAGATCCTTTTAGCAACACAAAGCCATCCGCTGTCCGCATCCCGTATGCTTTTCCGGAGCCGACAGAAAGCGAAAATACAGGGTTCTCGCCTTGATTATTGGGCTGTTCTTCTGAATACGATTCAAACGCTTTATGACCTAGAGCATTAATCAGTATTTTTGCATTATAAATGAATTCTTCAAGTTCGGCCTGCTCTGCTTCAGAAACAGAAGATTTTGTAGGGGTATTACTATTATCGATGGAGTATCTGTCGCATTCTTTTGCAAGAGTATAAAATCGATTCTCTAAATATTTTATATGAGCTTTGTTAAGATTTGAATCTTTGCTAATAAATGCAATCGCTTCGTTCCAGTTATCTTTTTTCTCAAGATGTTGTTTTAGGCGTTTGATAATATCTTCCGCCTCACCAATGTAAATTAGAGGCCGATCTTTTACGTCATCATAACCGAACAAGAAATATACACCAGGAGAGGCAAGTTCACTGCGCTTCTCGCTTTCTTTAATCATGTTTCTTGGTAACTTATAGGCGATTCCTATCCAGTTGGATAATTCACATATCCATCGTCCATTTGGCGTTCCATCTACAAGGAAAAGCTGGATCCGTTTTCCAAACACCATCTTTATCTCTCCTTATCCCCTGTCACTGTTCAAATCTTTTAACAATCTATCATTCAATTCCTGTGATATAGCTCCAGCAATCTTCTGGGACTTGTCAAACTCCGGGTAGTGGTAGCGCCATTTGTCGTAATCCTCTTTGGAGATTTTGCCCGCCTCCAGCATGGTAGCGGCCTGCCGCCAGGAGCAAAGCATCTCATGTAGCCGGGCAGCGTTCTTGCACTTCCGCACATCGACTTTCAAGCAGACTTCTCCATCCGTCTCGCTGATCTTGAGCCCATAGGTGTCCTCCAGGGTAAACAGGGTGTGCATGAGCCCCACATAGGAGTCTATGTCCGGGACAGAGAGCGCATGGGGTGAGACATCCAGTACCTGAGCCAGGGCGGCAGTCAGGTCCGCCTTAGGGGTTCTTGAGCCTGTTTCGTACTGAGCAAGGCGCACATCGGCGGACTTCTCCGGGAAGCCCAGCGCCATGCCGAGATATTTCTGTGTCATCCCCCGCAGCTTGCGGAAAAACTGAATCCGTTCACCAATCGCCATAACAGCCAACTCCATTCTATCGGGATTCTCATAGAAAGTATAGCAGATATGCTTAGGACAGTCAAGATAAATCTAAGCAAATTTATTTAATAGTATTTCTTCTAAAAGGCTTGAACTAAGCTTATATGTATAGTATTATAACGATACTAAGCAATTAAGCTTAGATAATATAGCACGTCAAATGGCCCGTCAGATTTTGGTTGCGAAACTGAGAAAAAAGTGGCGGACATAAGCAGGGAGGCATTTATGAAATACAACACTTGCAAGCAGCAGTCACCAACAACTAAGAAAGGAAGGTATTTACGATGGCAAACCAGATTTTTATGCGCGTTAATGAAGTGGCCGAGGAGTTGGGGGTATCCGTGCCCTACGCCTACAAGCTCATCCGGTAGATGAACGAGGAATTGGTGAAAACCGGCTGTATCACTATCTCTGGCCGGATTGGCCGCAAGTTCTTCCACGAGAAGTTTTACGGCACGAGAACTGAGACGGCGAGAAAGGGGGAGTAATTATGGCAGCGTTTAAGAACAAGGACAACGGCACCTGGTACTAAAGACTATATAAACAATAACAAGAGAATCCACAACAAGGGAGAGAAGGGAAGAAAGGCATACGGAAAATATGGGAACATATTTTTGTCAGAGGACGAACTGCGGGAACTGGGGGCAACGGAGCCGGATTATATTGAGTATATTGAGTGGATTTCTAAGTATCAGGAGTCCACCGGCAAACAGTACCAGAACTATGCTGCCACGATTACAGTCGGACCAGACGGGATTCACCGATATAATCAGGATGACTACCGGTTTAAGAAGGGTGAGAGCCTGTAAACATGAAGATGAGTTCGCATATGACCATTTTGAGGTAAGCAGACCGCGCAAATGCAGGAGATTTTTAAGGTAAAATTGAAGCAGACGGATAATTTATCATCCAGGCTTAATTTGCGGGATAAAAAAGTTACAATCTTATTATGAGCAGGAGAATTGCTTATGGAAAACAGAATACAGGTCATCAGCAGCTAGTGTTTTGGTGAGGTCAGAGTAAAGATAATCGATGGAGAACCATGGTTAGTTGGCAAGGATGTATGCGCCGCGTTCGGCGGCACAAATTACAGTCGGTCTCTTAGGCGTCTGGATGCTGATGAAAAGAGTGTGTCACAAAACAGTGAGTTGGTTGAGGCGCGTATTCGTTTGCTTAATAAATTCAGGAGGTGGATTTCACATGACGTTATTCCATGCATATGTAAATATGGATGCTATATCACTCCGAAAAAGCTGAAGGAGATTGAAAATGAGCCAGATGAATTTTACAGGGAAATTATGATTGAACTGGCGAAGCGGAGAGCGACACAGGCATGGATGGTTCCTGATCAGGAGGTGAAGGAGATTTCAAACCGTGTTATTGGGAAAAACCGACCAACATATAAATATTTGACAAAAGAGGCAATGGATACAGATGATGAAAGCTTCTGGGATTCCGGTAATGAGTAATTAACACTTTCTCTTGGGAAAATTTCTGCCTCCAGGGAATACACGGAGGCGGGATAATACAAATTGGGAACCGTTCCAAGCTAAAATTCGTTCATTCGATTCAGATATCTGACGGGGACCAATTTGGTCAACCATATACCATTGACAGAATAGTAGAATGGTATTCCATCTTTGTACATTTGCCTGGCAGCAATCTGATAAACTACAGGTTTTCCGTGGCGGGCTCCAACCTGCTTTGCTGTCTGAGCGTCTGCACTGAGATGCACATACAGACGGCTTTTCGGAAGAAGTCCCTGCGCATCAATAGAAGAGACATATTTTTCACCAGTGCCATGCCAGAGAAGCTCCGGAGGTTCTTTTTGCTGGAGCTCAACATCAACCGGAACAGAATGTCCCTGATTTGCCCGGATTAGCGTCTTGTCTTCGTTGAAGGAATAGCGCTGTTTGCTGTCAGTTTGGACAATCTCATCCAGAATCTCCCGGTTCATGGGTCTGGTCTTGGAAATGCCGGCGATCAGTTCATCGACATTGGCCCAACCGTGTTCATCCAGAGTAATCCCAATGACTTCCGGCTTATGCCGCAGGATAAGTGCGATGAATTTACTCGTATCGTTTAAACTCATGAATACTCACCTGCCCTCCATTTTTCAACCGCAGCTATGATTTCAGGATCTGTTTCGGGAACGTAATCACCTACGCAAAGGTCATTGCGCAGGCCAGACCTGTTGAGAAGCTCAACTGAAATTCCATCCATAATGACTGATGCGTTGTACTCATCGTAGTCAAACGGTTTCAGATTCAGACGGTAGTAAAAATACCCCAAAAATTTGAATACGTCAGGAACAGGATGCTCAGTGCCATTGTAGTTAAAGAATAGATTGGCGAAGCTGCATACCTGTTTGGGAGTTGTACATTGATTCGTGAGGTAACGGTACCAGGATTCATAGATTGTATCCAATCCCCATTTTTCAATGGCATCTGCGGCTTTATCCATGCACGCATCTGCAACCTCGTCAGTATATTCCGCTTCGTTGTAGTAGTCTAACTGGAAAAGATCCAGTGTTAGTCTTTCGACCTCGTTAATGATTGACATTATTTCTTCCTCCATTTTGAGTCTCTTGAAAATAAATTAGGGTTCTTCTCATATAGCTTGTCCAGAGCCGATTCAACCTTCTGTAAGGATTTTGTGTTTGGCCTGTAATGCCCGCTGTTTGTATTGACCGAATAGATTCTCCCGTCTTTAAATGTGATCATTCCGGCACACTGCACTTGTGGATCTTTTCCACCCAATAATGTGGGGTGGGGAGAACGTTTTGCAGAATCATTCGGATTTTTCCTTACGCCAATCACAATATTTCCTTTGGTATCCATCACATAGGTGACCGGGCCGCCGGGACGTTTTCCGTCGATGACAATACGATTCCCTTTTACAGCATCCTCGATATTTACAGCGGTTGGATTATGAAAATATCCTTTTGTTGAGCTGTAAATATCCGGATCCGCTTTATCTCGTGCCATCATTGAGCCCACCACATGATAGGTTGGTGCATATGGCTGTGATCCACATGAACTTCCGTAACCGCCGCGACTTCCGCTTCCCATTAGCAATCACCTCGCTTCACACGGGTGATCCAGTCTTCGTAGTGGACAAACTTCGCATATCTGAGGTACGGATCAAAGATCTTAGGGTTCATTGAGCCATATACAAGGACGACAGCCGGTTCCAGCGTCTCCATCATAGCAGTCAGCCCGGCCTGAAAATGGTATTTGTCGTCCCGGGTTTTACAGCAGCCGTAGGTTCCGATGGCGTAAATGCTGTGCTTTTCTACACCAAGAAAAGCCAGCTTTTCCGGAAGCACCTGTTCCGTATAAGTCAGCGTATTACCCCAGCGTATCTGCGGAATCACATATGCACCGCGGCTCTGATAATAATAACCGATTGCGCGGTTCCTGTAAACATTTGTGATTTGTACCGCGAGTGGAGCATCCCGATAAAGGGAACAGTCCGGACTGAGAAGTGGCTTCACACTCTCCGGTGTAACCAGAGTCTGAAGGCAGAATTCTTCTACATAAATTTCCGGAGAGATGAGCACCTTGGAGAATTCCTGATCCATCTCATAAAACCCGATTGCGGTGTTTACATCCCTGTTGCGATTTCGTTTGGTAAACGGAATAATATCGGTTGGAATGATGAAGGTATCTGGCTTATGGATGGTAGGAATGCCCAGATATCCATCAAATATCGCGCCGTGAACCAGTTCCGGGTTCATGCCGTCATCAATCGTTGCTTTACGTCTTCTTACTCTGTTTATTATATCATCCTTTTTGGATAAAAAATTTAAATTTCATTTGCTGAACTCCTGTTTCTATAAAAACAGCCGCTCAGAACGTGTACAGAATATGACAGGGATTACCTGTCCGAAATTCTGCAATATAGCACGTCCAAAGCGGCTTAGCTGCAAGTAATTTTCATATTCAATTATCGAGTTTCATCCATCAGGTATGTCTTGCAGTGCCAATCCGAATGGTAATATCCTCACCGTGCTTTGCTGGACATTTCTGCAAAACATCCAGAGGTGATGAAAGTGGCTTGGGCGGCTTCAACGCAAAACACTTTTGTGGAGGGGGCAATGGCCTGCCCTTGAGCAGCGATAGATAACATTTTGTTTTTCCATAGAAATTCTCATTGCGTCATAAATGTGCATGTTCGCATAAACCTAACATATGCGTTTTGATAAAGGGATTTAGAAACTAGTTTTATGACTCCATGAAATAAGGCGTATATTATACCAGACTTACAAATTCAGTAAGTACGGATATTCCTCCGTCGTTTCCTGCAGCAATTTTATGCGTTATACGACTGATAACACATAACCTGCTTAGATACGCCAAATAATTTTGCTAGTTCACAAACCGCCTGCTCGGCACGAAAATCATCTGTAATTGGATAATTCTGCGCAAATCCTGCTGTCAGATCTCTGAATATCGAAGGTATAATCTTACGCGGCATAAGAAATGCAGCAGCTCCGGTGTTTACCTGATATTCGATTCGGTCGATGGCGGTCACAATTTTCTTTCTTCCAAACAAAGCTTTCCCGGTAGAACAGTAGACGTAATTCGGCTGTATCCATCGGAATTCTGTCTTGTGTAGAACCTGATGCATGACCTCATGCATCACATGGTAAAACGTTCCCGCCCGATATTGCCGGATTCCGGCAGTGTGCTGTCGATGAGGATACATCCTTGAAAAAACAACTTCTATACGGCAGAAGCCCCTGAAAATGCGGCAATTTCAGCATTCTCAGGGGCTTCATGGTGTTTGAATTTATGTGTCAGTATAAAACGAAGCACAATGGTACGCAAAGCAATTCAATCAAAGTACCGCTTATATTTCACAAATGCGTCATCATTCAAGATATCTAAGTTTCCGTCCGTTTTCTGTAAAATAAGATTTCGGCAGATACCTACTCGACGGAGCATCGGCGAAACTCTTGTATTAGTTTGGTTGAGATATGCCGTAATATCTTCCGCAGAAATCGGGATTTTGTAACCTCTGGGGCAGCTTGCTATGATAACCCCCTCATCCCTTAACGGTGCAATAATACGGCGGTACAAAAAGTCCTTAGTGACTCTGTGCGATGTATATTCACGAATTGTTGCCAATATCTGAGCTGCAGAAACATACTGTGTTGGATTGACGTTATTTACATGGAACAGTAAATAGCGCAAAAAAGCCACTTTAACCCTGCTTTCATCGTCTTGTTCATGTTCATACTTTGTAATAAAGTCATATGCACATTTTACTGACAGATCATAAATATCCTGATTGTATTTATAATTGTCAGGATTTGCTGAACCCCAATAAGGCTCCTTTTTGTTGGGAAAATACTCGGTGGCTATAATTTTTCCTTTTAGCATTTCCTGATAATTTGGAGAGTTATTGTCAGTCAATGAGTGCCCGATTGAGCCACCTATTATATCGGCAAGTTGCACGAGAAATTCATCTTTACTATCAACATAATCAAAATCATATTCATTCAACAGATTTAGCTGAGGTCGATTATTCTGGACATATTTTCGGAACGATGCCTGAAACTCGTTTGACCCAATTGAATCCTCAATAATTTTGAGTTTTGGATATACATGATATAGGAGATCATAAAAGCGCTGATGGAGAAATTTTATAAATGACTTCTTATAATTCGTCAAAGGGCTCCCTTGAGCAAACTCTCTTTTGTCTGCGATAAAAAGCAAGACATGAAAATCTATTGCAAGTAGCTGAGCCATGATTCGGCTTCTCCATTTATATTTATTTCCAATTGTGCTTGACTTCATCTCTGTGGCTGCAAAACCATTGTTTTTCTTAACATCAGCCACAGCTGAATGTAAGGCACCTATTTTGCTGTCCTCAACAATTACAGCGCACAAAACGTAGTATTTTGATGCACCTTCGGTAGAAAAATCAAAGCCAAAACTTCCATATTCATCAATATAAGACGTTCGTCCCGGACTAGCTTTGATTTTGTCCTGTAACACTAATTCATCAAAGCTAATTTGATGAGTTTCTTCCATAGTATCCTCCTTCCGTAATTATGTTAATGTGTGCAGCGTGTATTTTACACTATGAATAATTACAGCGCATCCTCAATCGCCACCCAGTGTTCATCTGCCATATCCTCTGCAAACACGGTATTGTTGAGGTACAGCCGATTATCCTTATCCCGGACAAAGCCCCAATGCAGGCCCTTTTCCTCGGCATACGCTTTAAACGCATTAAATTTATTCTCTATCTGCGTGTCGATGTTTTTATCCTGCCCGTGGCTCTCTCCACCCTTGGTTTCAATAACCCAAACGGTGCCGTCTTTCATCATAACGATATAATCGGCATAGAACAGCCACTGGTGCTGAAGCCCGTCTACATAGACGATAGAGAAATACTGCTGCCCAGTATCGCCGTTTTTATAGACCCACTCAATATCTTCTCGGCTCTCGCAATATTGTTCAAAGAGAATTTCCGAGGTGCTGCGCACCAGACTGGTGGCGTAGCCGGAGGTATATTCCTGATAGGCATTACGTAGATATTCCACTTCATTTTTCACACCGGGATCATAGCGGAAGAAATCCTGCTCCGGGATATGGAATACGGATTTCTTCGGATGGAGCAGTATACTCATCTGCTGAGACATACTCGATGTAACTTCCCGGAATTCCTCCTTCAGCAAATGTACATTATTGATGATAAACGCATAAAACTCCGCTGTTTCAAGGGTAAGCAGCTTCTTGGTGTTTGGGCCGCTGCCTTTGCGGAACAGCCGCTCTAAAATGGTCTTGACCTTGGCGGTGGGCATTCCGATGGCACTCTTGATGGAGTCTACGCAGTGGAGCAGTTCCATGCCGTGCTTGTGGGTGTCCACCTTTTTCCGGGTTGTGTAATAGCTTGTGCTTTCAGCCACCATGTCGGTACGCACATATTTTCCGTAGAGAGCGTGACCGAATATTTCAGTGCCAAAGCGATACCCTGCAGCTTCAAATCGAACCTTGTTATCGGTTTTGACGGTTCCCAGACTGTACTTTTTGACCAGAACGTCATAAATTTTATACAGAACCTCTCGCTCTCCGAGACCGTCAAAGTCTTGATCGCGAATTTGCTTCTCCAGCGTGAAAGTTTTGCATTTTTCTTTCAGGAACAGTCGGCGGGTTTCATACGCCTTGTCCATATTGGAGAGTAGCCCAGCTTTATATTTCTCATCGAAGGTATAGACATAACAGAAATCCAGCAGGTCATCTTCATAGTGCTTCGCCTCTGGCATACGGCGAATGCGCCCGATAGTCTGAATTTCAAAGCTCTCGCTCATACCCTCCCGTAATTTAACGAGAATTTTTGCCCGTGGGCAGTCCCAGCCTGTGCTGATGGCCTGCTTCATGAGCAAAAACACGGGAATGCCATCGTTCTCCGTCAGGTTTTCCGGGAGGTCTTTCTTATCCTCGCTCATCCACTTGCTGACCATGCCGTTGTCGTAGGTATAGCCCATGCATTCCAGCTTGCGCTCCACAGCGATAATGGTTTCCGGCCTACCGTTGGGGAACTGAATCAGCACCAGCGGACGGATATTCTTTCCTTTTTCCTGATAGCGGATGGAGATTGCTTTCCGCTTTGCGTCCGCAAGGTCAAGGAGATAGTCGTAATCGTCTGTAATTTCCAGATTTTCCTCGATACCCTCATTCACATACAGAGCCTTGGTAATCAGCCCTGCATTAATGACATCCACTTCATCAATTTCAAAAAATTCATACCGTTTGTTCTGGACAGCGGTTGCGCTGACACGAATGATATGTTTGGCAGAAAAGGCGTCAATGATACTTTTGGCCTTAGCGGTATTGTTGGAATGCTCCTCATCAATGATGACCATAAACTCCACGCCGCTGCGGTGTGCATCCGCTATGCGGTCAAACAGATTTTTCCGTTCACTGTCCCGGATAGCGGTATTGCCTCGCTTCGTGACAAGTTCCCAGTTGATAAAGGTAGTGCTGCCGGGAGCGAATCCGCTAGACAGTGCTTCAAACAGATTCTGCGTCACCCGTCCGGGGGCGAATTTGCGCATTTTATCCCGACTTTGTTCCTCCAGATTGCCTTTGCCGGGGCAGAGCCAGATAAACGCCATGTTATCTACTACATTGGTCAGGAATTTATCCACATAGTCAATAAGAATAATGGTCTTGCCCGATCCGGTGGGCGCTTTCATAATAATCGTCTGTTTGCTATCGTCCTTCGCCGTCAGGTCAAGGAGCTTGATAACAGCCTTTTCCTGAAAGTCGAACAGATTGATGGTCAGTCCGGGATTTACCATACTTCGCCCACCTCCTGTAGCTCAAATTTAAAGTAGTTATCCGGGATAATGTGCATCTCTACGCTGCCAAACAGCTCATTCTGGCTGGTAGTCAGCAACACGTTTTTGGAGATATACAGCGCCTTGATTTCGTCCTGCTGCGCCCAGTTTTGTTCCAGCTCATCCGCCTCCGTGTCTGACATAATCATCCGGTAGGCACTGCCGTCAATTTTCACGCCATGCTCCAGCTGAATCATCTCCTGAATGTGGGCAAGCAGCGCTTCGCTCACATCTTCCGTGTTCTTCGGAACAAAATCTGTACGGTAATATTTTAGATTGGCCGGGAGGCCATCTGAAAATACAGTGCCATCTTCTCTTTTTCCCGTAAACACAGTTTTCAGTCGTGGATAAGTAACTTCCGTACAAATGTTATTCTGATTGTTGGTGCAGAGTATAAATTTCCTGCTTCCCGCATCAGACTTGTTTAGCTCTAAAACAGCCTCGCCTGTTGTCCCAGAACCAGCAAAAAAATCAAGGATAATACTATTAGGCTCTGTTGTCGCACGCAGAATTTCGATAATATATTCCAGCGGCTTTGGGTATGGAAATCTTTTATCTCCAAAGATAGAGCGAACATGAGAAGAACCTTTCGTAGTAAAAAAGTCTTTCTCTGCCCAGATAGTCGGAATTTCACTTCCTACAGTTTGGTTTTTGCCGAACATTAGAGTGGGCATACCGTCTTCATGCCCAATGACCTTCAATTCTCCTGAATCAATCTTTTTGATTACTCCGTCCGGCAAATACTGAATACTGTACTCATTCGGATTTGCTTTGGATTTATTTTTGCTTACTTTAATATAGCCTTTCTCCCAGTCGTGCAACAGACGAGGTGAAATCAGGCGCCATACGCACTCTGCACCTTTACTGCTGACAGGCCATAATGCCGCCGTTCCTTCTGGGGCCTCGGAGTAATCAAAAGGAAAATCTTTAAAGTCACCCGTATAGATATTTTCATTTGCTCTTTCAGTGAGCGATTTTCCAACGCCCACAATGTGCATCGTCTTCTTATCTATAAAAATAGGATATGTTTGGTTTGGCCGTGTCGTTTTATCAAAGGTACTCAGGGTTAATCCCTCGAATGGAGAGCGTTCTACACCACCAGTAAAACTCATTGTTTTAGGCTGAAAGTCCTCTTTGGTGATAAATACGAGGTACTCTTGTACAAATGTAAACCCACCGTTTGGCTTGCCGCCTGAAGTTTGAACCGTAACACAAACGACTTGCTTATCATCAAACATTTCTTGGCACAAAACCATCAAATTATGTACTTCCTGATAGCCAATACTGATAACGATTACACCTTTATCAGATAGCAACTTACTTGCAATAGAGAGGCGTTCAGACATGAAAGAAAGCCACTTACTGTGATTAAATCCATCATTAGAATCAACATACGCATCATCATAGATAAAATCCTTGCTGCCAGTGTTATAAGGTGGATCAATGTATATAACATCAATCTTCCCGGTATGTGTCTTTTCCAGCAGCCGCAGACTATGGAGGTTATCGCCTTCCAGCAGAAAGTTGTAGGTTTCGCCGGGTGCCGCGCTAATTTCCCGCTCCGGCACCTCGGTGAACACGGGGATATTATACCGCATCTGTACGTCAACAGATTCCTCGTGCCGCTCCCACACAAGGCCGTATTTCTTCTCGTTCAGCGCGCTCTCGATTTCACCGATGGCAACCAGTACATCGTCATCATCTTTATGTTCCTCGCGGATGGTCTGGAGAAATTCCAGCATCCGCTGGCGTTTCTGTTGGGATAGATTAGCCATCGTTTTTCTCCTCGTCCTTAATATATTCCACAATGTCCCCAAAGTCGCAGTCCAGCACATTGCAAATTCGGCTCAGTACCGTTAGCGTGACTTCTTTATCTTCCTCATTCGAGTCAGAGTGTTGGGCGCAATATCAGCAGCCTTACGCATTTCTGCTTGGCTCATTTTTTGTCAATCAGAAGTTTCCATAGGCGGTTATATGATACAGCCATGCGACACCTTCTTGTTTAACGTGCGAAATTGTATTTATTATAACGCATAATTCGACTGTTTTCAATCGGTCTTCGCACTGTGCTGTGAAGAGTGCATTATGCAGTATGAACATTCCGCGGAGATAATTTTTGTCGGGGTTATTCCTGAAAAACCGCTTGCTATTTCAGGCGGTTAAAGTGATATATGTACATACCAAAACGAAGGAGGCACACTCCATGAAGTACAGAATCGCAGCAATCGACAACGTCATCGACCAGTAGTTCTGATGGACAGACCTAGGGATTAACAGCACCTTTTTCGGTCTATCGGTCTAATTGAGACAATAGCCGCATTTCAGGAGCGGGGCTGCACACTGGATGGGCTGGCGAAGGTCAACAGCCGCTGCCCGGACTGGTGCACAGGGGAAAGAAAGGTTATTACGGCTTTCCAGCTGAGCCTGCACTGACCCCAGATTTGGGCTGAGTGAAAAAAAGTGAATCATGGATTACAGGAAGATTGCCGAGCGGGTGAGCCGCCAGTTTTCCGCTGGATGCCGTGTGGAACTGGTGCAGATGGATGATCCAGCAGCACCGCCCCAAGAGTGGGCAATATAAGCAATGACAACGTCTGCCTCATTGACCATCCATTTATTTCGCCAGGAGATCGCGCAGCGCGAATTAACGCTTTCAATTCCTAACGGCAGCATGCTCTCTCCATACTCGTATAGATTCCACAAATCCTTTTCTCTAGGTATGTAAACCAATATCACATTATAGCTGATGTGTGGATATTTTATTTTCATTTTTTGCAATACGCTCAGCGCCATGCTGCCAAATCGGCCCTGGTTTCCCACGAGGAAAAGAGTTGCACCTTCATCGACAATTATCTTTTCTACAGCCTCTTCGAGCTTCTCATATACGCTTGAAGGGGCATTTTTATGCCTGAAAAAGCAGCAAGTGATTTTACTATTGCTAAAAACATTAGCTAAGTGCTTTTGTGCAGGCACAGCTTTTTTAGAGGAAAGAAATTATAATAAAGATGAGCAATCAGACCACTATAAAGGATCAGGAGATGATGCACATTGAATAATGAAAAGGAAAAGCAAGTTCGAAAACAGAGACAGATTCATTCATTTGGGCATCGCCATCGCTATGATCCGGAAGATGCGTGGGCTGTCTCGGGGACAGTTGGCAGAGAAGACTAACGTTAGCCGCTCACATATCAGTTCCATTTAGGTACTGTGAATTGCTCAACCTTTTTTCTTAAGGTTTTATTAATATTGCGGATGCTTTGGAAATTGGTCCTGTCGACTTAATTACAACTTCGATTGCCGGGACGCTTTTGTAATTCGTTGCAAAGGCGTACCTTATTTTTTGCCTTTAGACGACAAAACCGATTCCGCAGTCCTCACTCGAGATTTGGTCAAGCACTCCGAATTTCAAAAAATCGAAGGACGATATGCTGATAATTTCAACGAGAACAGCTCCGCCACAATAATTGCAGCGATTACTACTGTAGCTAAATGCTGGTATCTGTTGTTCTGCTTGAACAGGTGCGCACGATCAAGCAGAATGAACTGGATGAATACATCGGCATTGTCTATGATGAAACGCTGCAGAACACCATCAGTAATTCGTTCAGAAAGACTTTTGGAAGGTGGCAGCGTACCGCACGTTCTGAGGTTCGCTGCCTCTGTAATTGCTGTATGCAGGAGTACATAGACACTCGCACCTATATCATCAGTAGGTTGAACCCGTTCCAGAAGCAGAAGGAAAATTGTGACCGGTGCGGAAAACCCGGTTATGACTATACACTGCGAAAACGCAGAAATAAGTTCTAAATACTACAACGTACAAAAAGCTTGCGGCATAAAGGCGGTAGCTCATAAGGAAACATGACAAAAACTATGAGTTATGCCAGGTAAACGGAAAAATGAAAAACTCTATGCGACCACGAAATCTTTCGCATAGAGTTTTTTCATGTTAGGGATATTGTTTTTGAGTTTTTCAGCGTTCGCAGAAAGCGTAGCCGTCACCGCAGGTGGCGATCTCAGGGGTTTGGGGATATGTCACCAACAAGCATTATTGCAGGTTTTCCGGGAACGGAAAATCTGCAATAATACGCAATCTTACGGAAGATTGCATTGCTTGCCGAATTTGAAAATTTGACAAAATACATATGTACAAATATAATATAGGTGTTATATTATACGGATATGCGTATGTTATGGAGGGCGAAATGGATTACATATCAGTTAAAGAAGCAGCCGAAAAGTGGGAAATCTCGGAACGGCGAATTCAAAAGCTGTGTGAGGATGGAAGAATTGACGGTGTTGAACGATTCGGCAGATCGTGGATGATACCCAGGAATTCTAAAAAACCAAATGATTTACGAAGGCGTAGCACCCAACAAGAAAGGCGGTGATATTCATGTATAACCCACAACTTGAAACATTTATCAAAGTGGCTGACGCCGGAAGTTTTAATAAAGCGGCAGAACAATCCTTTATCACAGCTACGGCTGTGATTAAGCAAATAAATCTTTTAGAGACAGCTTTAGGGGTAGCACTATTTGACCGCACACATCGTGGACTTACTTTAACCAAAGCAGGAAAATCTCTGTATCGGGATTCAAAATATATTATTCAATATTGCCGTGATTCCGTTGTTCGGGCAAAGAACGCCATGCAGCAGGACGAGCAGATTATTCGTATCGGTACCTCTCCCATGACACCGGCACAGGTACTATTGGCTTTATGGCCTAAAATTCACGAGCATTATCCTAATATGAAATTTCAGCTTGTACCCTTTGAAAACACGCCGGAAAATGCAAAAGAAATCCTTGCCAACCTCGGACAGAATATTGATATTGTTGCAGGAATTTTTGATGAAACATTGCTGGATTTGAGAAAATGCAAAGGTTTTGAATTGATGCGCAATCCGATTTGCTGTGCAGTTTCCATTAATCACCCGTTGGCAGAAAAAGATAGGCTCAAAGTTACTGACTTATATGGTGAAAACTTAATGCTTATTCATCGTGGCTGGAGCCACTATGTTGACAAGCTACGGGATGATTTGTGGATGAACCATCCGCAGATTAAGATTATAGATTTTGACTTTTACAATGTCAGCGTTTTTAATCAGTGCGAAAACAGTAACGACGTTTTAATGGCGATTGATTCATGGCAGAGTGTGCATCCGCTGCTTAAAATCATTCCTGTAGAATGGGATTACTCCATTCCGTATGGGCTGCTCCATTCGCCGGAGCCGACAAAAACTGTTCAGGATTTCCTTTCCATTATTCAGACAATTAAATAAACGAAGTTATAACCTTTAGGTATAAACTGATGAACGAATCGAGACTTCTGTTGAGGTCTCGATTTTTTTATAATGTAGGTGTAAAGAAAAAGCGGAGGTGATCGAAATGAAGAAAGTAACCATTCTTTTTATGATATTTCTTGTGATTTTCTGTTTCGCCGGTTGTTCGTCTGAAGATACTTCCTCCGTCAGCCCCGAAACAGAAAACACAGCGGAATCACAAACGGAGCAAATGAATTTGAGCAGCTTTGATAAAAACACCCGTATAACAGATGTGATCAACGATTCTTCTTTTGGTGATTATGGCAGATTGATTTTTCCGGCTGATACCGGATATTACAGCGGAGACACGCTGGAAGAATTAAGACTCACATGGTACAACAACATTTCACCGGATAAGACAGTGGAAATTGCAAACTATCTGAAAAGCCATGCCGACGCCGGAGAAACCGTATTCTATGATATTTATACGGAAGAAGAAAAGGCGGCTGACCCGGATAAAGAAGATACGGGGCTGTTCTTTTTCAAAGGCAATCCCGGTGAGAAGTTTGCTGTGTGCAACGCAGGCGGCGGATTTGCTTATGTGGGAGCGATGCAGGACAGTTTCCCTCATGCGTTGGAATTATCAAAAAAAGGCTATAACGCCTTTGCTTTGATTTATCGTCCCGGCGCACAAACTGCCTGCGAAGATTTGGCAAGAGCCATCAGTTTTATTTTTGAACACGCCGAGGAATTGGAGGTGGATACCGATTGCTACTCTCTTTGGGGCGGTTCGGCAGGTGCAAGAATGGCAGCATGGCTCGGCTCCTATGGTCCCGCTGCTTTCGGCGGCAATGATTTACCCCAGCCGGGAGCCGTTATCATGCAGTACACAGGTCATAGCGACTACACAGAGAACGACCCGCCAACTTATGCCTGCGTAGGAGAAAATGATGGTATCGCAAGCTGGCGCACCATGCAGCAGCGTTTGGAGGTTTTGGACTCTCTTGGTATTGATACAGAATTTCATAAATACCCCGGACTGGCACACGGTTTTGGTATTGGAATCGGAACAGCAGCCGAGGGCTGGGTTGATGATGCCGTTGCCTTTTGGGAAAACCAAATGGAGGAATAACAGATGAACAATTTTATTTTTGAAAACGACACTAAAGTTTATTTTGGTAAAGGCTGTGTGAAAGAATATCTCTCCAGCGTTTTAAGCCATTATGGAAAAACCGTTATGCTCGCCTATGGCGGTGGGGCTATCAAGAAAAACGGTATCTATGATGAAATCGTTGAGGCCTTGACCGCCGCAAAGAAAACTATCGTTGAGTTTTCCGGCATTATGGCTAACCCCACCTATGCAAAAGTTTTGGAAGGCGCAGCCCTTGCAAGAGAAAAAGGCGTTGATTTCATTCTCGGTGTTGGCGGTGGTTCTGTGATGGACTGCTGCAAGGCGGCTTCACTGGCTGCCCGGTATGAGGGTGATATATGGAACGACTTTTGGGAGCGAGCCGGTATTGTGGATTTTGAGCCGCTTCCGCTTGGATTCGTGGTTACGGTTACAGGCACCGGTAGCGAGTGCAACGGCGGAGCTGTTATCACCAATGAGGAGTGTAAAATCAAGACGGGGCGGGACTATCCTGCCTGCAATGCAAAGTTCGCTATGCTTGACCCCGCTTACACGATGACCGTTCCCCTGCGTCAGACTATTTCCGGCGGTTTCGATATTCTCTCTCATATTATGGAGACCTATTTCAGCGAGCCGAATGAAGATAATGTTTCTGATAACATTTCAGAGGCGTTGATGAAAAGTGTAATCCACAATCTGCGGGAGGTGATAAAAAATCCGAAAGACTATACTGCCCGGAGCAACCTTATGTGGGCGGCGACTATGGCAGAAAACCGTATCATCAAGCTGGGCAAGCGGTGTGATTTTCAGTGTCATCAAATGGAACATCAGCTTGGTGCTTACACCGACTGCAATCACGGCGAAGGGCTGGCGGTGTTGCATCCGATCTACTATCGTCACATTTATAAAGACGGTTTGCCGAAGTTCATTCGCTTTGCAGAAAATGTCTGGAATATTCCCCGTGATGGCATGAGCGATGAAGAACTTGCAAAATCCGGCGTGAAATCACTGGCTATGTTTATCGCAGAAATTGGCTTGCCTACTACGCTGACCGAATTGGGAATTACAGACGAAGCGCTTCTGGGAGAGGTGGCAGATTCCTGTAATATCGCTCCCGGAAGTTACAAAAAAATGACAGCCGAAGAAATCCGGCAGATATTAAAAGAATCCATATAATTTAGGAGGTAAACACCATGAAAAAAGTAATTTCTTTATTCCTTGCACTGACTTTCGTTTTCACACTGGCAGCTTGCAGCAACAATCAGCCGCAGACAAATGATTCATCTGAATCTTTATCCGAGCCAACAACAGAAAGTGCAGAAACACCTGCGGATATTTCTGCTTCCGAATCTTCTGAATCAGAAAACGGAAAGACATTGGTGGTCTATTTTTCCGCCACAGGCAACACGGAAGCAGCAGCCACTTACATCGCACAGGAAACCGGCGGCGACCTGTTCGAGCTGGAACCGGCAGAACCCTACACGGATGAAGATTTGAATTATAGCAATGAGGACAGCCGTGTATCCAGAGAGCACGAGGATGAATCCTTGCGGGATGTGGAGCTTGCGGCGGATACCGTGGAAAACTGGGATGAATACGATACCGTGTTTATCGGATATCCCATTTGGTGGGATATTGCTGCGTGGCCGGTAAATGACTTTGTAAAATCCAATGATTTTACAGGCAAAACGGTAATACCTTTTGCTACCTCTGCTAATGACGATATCGGTGAAAGCGGTAAATTGTTAGAGGAAATGGCCGGAACCGGAAACTGGCTGGAGGGTGAACGCTTTTCTTCCAGTGTCTCAAAAGATGCGGTAACAGAATGGATTGAAGGTCTGAATCTGTAAAAGTAAGATAAAGATTTATCCGATAGTAACTCAAAAATAAAAAAAATCAATTTTAGGAGGAAACCATTATGAAAAAAATAATTTCCCTGTGCCTTGCGCTGACTATGATTTTTGCACTGGCAGCTTGTAGTAATAGTCAATCTGCAGACGAAAATTCATCGGAATCTTCTTCATCTGTACCTGCTACGGAAAGTGCAGAGCAGACAGAGCAGTCATCTTCTTCTGATGAAGAAGAACCTGCTGAAACACCTTCTGAACAGTCGGAAACGGATGCGAAAACCCTTGTTGTTTACTTCTCCATGCCGGAAACAACTGATCCAAACAACATGACGCAAGAGGAAGATAACAGTGTTGTTGTCATTAACGGAGAAGTTCTCGGAAACACCCAGTATGTAGCTTATGTGATTCAGGAGCAGACAAACGCAGATATTTTCCGTATCGAACCGGAAACTCCCTATCCGACTGACCATGACACTCTTGTCGATCTGGCGGCTGACGAGCAGGATGACAATGCCCGTCCCGCTATTAAGGATACGATTGAGAACCTTGACCAATACGATACCATCTTTGTAGGTTATCCCAACTGGTGGGGCGATATGCCGATGATTCTCTATACGTTCTTTGATACTTATGATTTTTCCGGCAAAACCATTATTCCGTTTAACACTCACGGCGGCAGTGGATTTTCCGGCACCATCGGCACCATTGCAGAACTGGAGCCAAATGCCGAAGTCAACGAGGACGGATTTACAGTATCCCGCAACAATGTGCAGGAAGCTGAGCCGGATATTATAAGCTGGCTGGATGAACTTGGCTATTAAGGAGGAGGCTGTTATGAGCAAAAAAGTATTGATTTTATCCGGTAGTCCCCGTAAGGGAGGCAATTCCGATGTGTTATGTGATGCGTTTATGAAAGGGGCGCAGGAAGCCGGTAACGAGGTAGAAAAGATTTTTCTGCGAAGCAAAAAGATTGGCTATTGCAACGCCTGTTACTACTGCAAAAAAAGCGGCGGTGTCTGTGCCATTAAAGACGATATGGCGGAAATCCTTGAGAAAATGCACTGGGCGGATGTTATCGTTATGGCAAGCCCTGTCTATTTTTACTCTATCGACGCACAGATGAAAACCGTGATTGACCGTACAGTGGCACAGTGGACGCAGATTAAGAACAAAGAGTTTTATTACATTATGACTGCTGCGGAGGAAAGCAGCACCGTTATGGATTGCACTTTAGAGTGTTTCCGAGGTCTTGCCGCCTGCCTTTCCGGCTCAAAGGAAATGGGCGTTATTTACGGAAAAGGCGTTTATGAAGCCGGTGCGATTAAGAACACAGCTACGATGCAGCAAGCCTATGAAATGGGCAAAGGAATTTAAGGAGAACATACCATGCAAAAAAGAAAACTTGGTAACAGTGATTTGATGGTCAATCCGGTGGGTCTTGGCTGTATGGGATTCAGCCATGCTTCCGGTGAGCCGACCGAAAAAAACACTGCAATAAAAACATTACGGCAGGCTTATGAGATGGGCTATGACTTTTTTGACACCGCCGAAGCCTATACGGGCTTCTTCGCGGACGGCTCTGTGTCCTATAATGAAGAATTAGTAGGTCAGGCACTGCATGATGTAAGGGACAAAGTTGTGATCGCCACCAAAATGGGTGTTTTCCATAACGAAGATTTATCCCTTTCTTTGGACAGCCGTCCGGAAACCATCCAAAAAAGCGTGGAGGGCAGTTTGAAAAAGCTGGGTACGGATTATATCGATTTGTATTATCAGCATCGCATAGACCCAAAGGTTGAACCGGAGGTTGTTGCGGAAACCATGTCTGAACTCATCAAAGAAGGTAAAATCCGACATTGGGGAATTTCCGAAACAACGGAAGAATACCTGCGGCGGGCACATGCGGTATGCCCGGTGACTGCTATAGAGAACCGATATTCCATGATGGCAAGGTGGCATGAATCTATTTTTCCTGTGTGCGAAGAATTGAATGTGTCTTATGTGGCTTTTTCTCCTATGGCAAACGGCTTTCTGACCGGACAATATACACCGGGTACTGCCTTTGAGGGAAAGCATGACTACCGGGCAGGTATGCCGCAGTACACAGAAGAAGGATACAACAAAGCCAAAGAACTTTTGGAATTGCTGGAACGGATGGCACAGGAAAAGAATTGCACGATGAGTCAACTGTCATTGGCTTGGATGATTTGCAAAAAGCCTTATATTATTCCGATTCCCGGTTCCAGAAAGCCTGACCGGATTCGTGAAAATTTTGCCGCAGGCGATATTCTCTTAACTGCCGGTGAAATTTCTGAAATTGATAACAAATTAAACTCTATGACATTTGATGTCTTTGGCGGTCATCGTGCAAAATAACGGAGGTGAAAACGATGAAAGTATTGCTTGTAAACGGAAGTCCTCATAAAGAGGGTTGTACCTACACAGCTCTTTGCGAGGTGTCCGAAGCATTGAATAAAAACGGAATTGATACTGATGTTTTCTGGATTGGCAACAAGGCGATTTCCGGCTGTATTGCCTGTAAAGCCTGTGTGAAGAAAGGTGTATGTGCTCTTGGCGGAACGGTAAATGATTTTTTGGAGATCGCCGGAGATTATGACGGTTTTGTATTCGGCACTCCGGTTCATTGGGGAGCAGCCAGCGGCGCTCTGACTTCTTTTCTTGACCGTGCTTTTTATGCTGACCTGTGCGGCGGAGGAAATCGTTTCCTCTTAAAGCCTGCGGCTGCTGTTGTATCTGCCCGTCGCGCCGGAACCACGGCAACATGGGATCAGATCAATAAATATTTTGCCCTGATGCAGATGCCGATTATTTCTTCCCGCTACTGGACGATTGTTCACGGTGCTACCCCGGAACAAGTGAAGAAAGATGAGGAAGGTATGCAGACTATGCGGATTTTAGGAAAAAACATGGCTTATTTTTTACGCTGCATAGAGGCTGGCCGGCAGCTCTGTATCGACCGACCGGAAACAGAAGCCGTTACCTTTACAAATTTTATTCGGGAATAAGGATTAGCACAAAGGAGGTGAATCGTATGAACCCACAAGCACTTAAAAAGTTAACATTGGATTTCATTATGACAATCCTCCTGCTTCTTCTGATGACCTATGAACTAATCGGCAGAACCACACATGAATGGCTCGGAACTGGAATGCTTTTGTTAGTGCTTATTCATCATATTTTCAATCATAAGTGGAGCAAGGCTGTTTTCAAAGGAAAATATACGCCATACCGTATGATACAAATCGTACTCGTAGCACTGTTAGTGTTATGTATGCTCGGCTCTATGATTAGTGGAATTATGCTGTCCCGCTATGTGTTCGATTTTCTGCCCATTCAAGGCGGACACTCCTTTGCCAGAAATCTGCATATGGTTTCAGCCTATTGGGGATTTGTTTTCATGGCGGTTCATCTTGGTCTCCATTGGGGCATGGTGATGAACATAGCAAACAGGCACATCAAAAAACCGTCTGCAATCCGCAAATGGATTCTTCGAGGCTTTGCGTTGCTGATTGCCGGATATGGTGTTTATGCTTTTATAAACCGTGACATCTTCAGTTATATGGTGCTGAAGGAGCAGTTTGTGTATTTCAATTATGAAGAACCGATTGTCCGATTTTTAGCAGATTATTTGTCGATTATGTGTCTGTTTGGATGCATTGGTTATTATATGAGAAAATATTCTAAAAAATAATTTGGTGGTGATTTTATGGGAAATTAGTTGTATTGGATTTATCCGAGAGCGGTGTGCAGATTGGTGAGAAATTAGCACTCTTACTTGACGAACAACAGAGGAAAGAACTCGCGAAATATCTTCTTGATAATTCTGTGGAAACAAATGCAGGTGCTACATATCAGCATTTAAGACACGGTTGGCAATTAGATGATTTCCTCACGGAAATTCAGGAAGGCGACTTATATCTTTGTGTAGAACAACGTATTGTAAAAGTAAGAGAAGAAAAAATCGAACTTACTGCTAAAGAATTTGATATTCTGGCGCTGCTCATTATGAATCCAAATCGGGTATTTACCTATGAACTTATTATGGATTTGGTCTGGAAAGAGGATTATGCTTACTATTCCAGAAAAGCAATCAATAACCATGTATGTAATCTCCGGAAAAAATTAAAGATAGACCCAGGCGATCCCGACTATATCAAAAGCGTTACCGGAATCGGATATAAGTTTGTGTTACCATAAATTCACACCATAGGGTAAAACCTGAGGTGTGAATTTTTTTGTATTTTCTCAGTACAGACGGCAACTTTCTCCTGAAATATGTACTGAATAATGGAGGAATTTTGGGGCTGCCACTTCTGACAGGGAAAATTGTGATTTTTTTGTGAAATTATCAAAAAGCCCCCCTATTTTTGCCAAAAAAATGTACGGAATAGTGAAGGGATATTTTTTGACAGTCAGGAGGTGAAGCATATAAAAGACAAAATACCAGTCATGGATTACAGCCAATACCGGAGGGCAAGAAAATTAGTCCATGCGTGCTGCAATTATGATAACGGAAACTGTATCATTCTGGATGACAGGGAAGAATGCGTCTGTGTCCAGAGCATTTCCTACTCGCTTTTATGCAGATGGTTTCGGATTGCGGTTCTCCCATTGGACAAGCCTTTAAAAACAGTCCTGTTATACAGAGGAAGTATGAAGCGATGTGTTGTCTGTGGTCAGCCATTTCTCCCCGGTTCCAACCGGGCAAAATACTGTAAGCCCTGTGCGGCAAAGGTGCATCGAAAACAGAAGAATGCCAGCGACCATAAAAGAAGGCTCCTATGCGGACAATTAGGAGCGAAAAAACCTTGATATAGCTGGACGTTTCAACTCTTGTCAGCGGGTTGGCAGTATAAATCCCTTCCACACCCGAAAAGCAGGCTTGAAACTGTCCGCAGAGGTAATTTCACCTATCCGGGATTTTCCCGATTAGGTAAGTACCTACTTCTCTTATATTTCATGTATTTTAGAGTTCGCTCCCAAACGGGGTTATCCTGTTTTGGAATTTCGGAGACTTGAAAAGCTGCCCATCTGCACTGCCCCAAAGCTGTCTTTCCGGCAGTGGATATTTCGACGCTTTGGAGAGCCGGAGAATAGACGGAAATTAAAGAGAAATAAGTAAATTATAAAATAGTCAATATCAATCCAATCAATCAGGATGGATTGATGGAAAGGAACAATGTATGCAGAATAATATTTTTATCCCCTATAAAGCTGATACAACAGTACCGCCGTATCTTCCGTTTCTGCGTTTTTTGGTAACACTCAATTTATCCAATGACGCAAAGGTGCTTTATGCCCTGCTCTTTGACCGGGCAGGCATTTCAAGAGAAAACGGTTACATAGAAACAGACGGAACGGTGCGGCTGTATTTTACAGTAGAAGAAGCAAAAGGGAAATTACACCGGAGCCGTCAGGTAACGACCCGTGCGTTTCAGGAATTAGAGCACAGTGGACTGATTATCCGTAGGAAACAGGGGCTTGGCAGACCGGCAGTAATTACCCTAAAGATTCTGGCGGCAGGAAAGGGGAACTGACTGAATCGCAGATAAAAAAGATTTGAGTACACTTCCGCAATTTCTAAAACCGGAAGTGGCAGAACGTGTGGCAGAGCATTTCAAAGACGGCGTGTTTGAATTTGATTTTGATACTGAGGAACATATTGCGGTGGAGGGCAACACGGTTTACCATGTGATTCCCCATTATGCCGGTGATGATGCGGAAAATGTGCTGAACAAGCTGCGCCGGATGATTGCAAAAAACTTGGAGAAAATGTAAATGAGGGAGGCTGAAATAACAGAAAGAATGCGTTATAATACAGGTAACCGTTTACCTGGCTGTTATCCCTTTTTCGGGAGGAAAGGAGCTACTTATGAACCAGCAGCCAGATAAAATTACAGCTTTATATTGTCGTTTAAGCCAGGACGATGCCCTTGACGGAGAATCCAACAGTATTACCAATCAAAAGGTACTGCTCTCCAAATATGCTGCAGAACACGGCTTCCGCAATACCATGTTCTTCGTGGATGACGGATTTTCAGGAATGAGTTTTCAAAGACCCGGATTTCAGGAAATGATGAAATATGTGGAGGACTATTCTGTTTCCACTCTGATTGTCAAAGACCTGTCCCGGCTCGGCAGGGAGTATTCCTATATGGGACGTTTGCAGGATTTTATTTTCCCGGCCTACGATGTCCGCTTCATTGCAATCAATGACGATGTGGACAGCGCTAAAGGAGAAAATGATTTCGCCGTTTTCAAAAATGTGTTCAATGATTATTACGCAAAGGACACCAGTAAGAAAATCCGGGCAGTCGTTAAAATGCGGGGTGAAGCCGGGGAACACCTTGCCAGTAACCCTCCCTACGGCTATATCAAAGATCCTCATGACAAAAAGAAATGGATTGTGGATGAAGAAGCGGCTAAGGTGGTGCGACGTATCTTTGACCTGTGCATTGCGGGGAAAGGGCCGATGCAGATAGCAAAAATACTGACAGCAGAAAAGGTGCTGACTGTTACAGCCTACCATGCCAAACAGAAAGGCTGGACAATGCCGGATAATCTATATGGATGGAACAAAAAGTCAATCGCCGGTATTTTGGAACGGCGGGAATATACCGGATGTACGGTTAATTTCAAGACCTATACCAAATCCCTGAAATTTAAGAAACGGCTGGAAAATCCGAAAGAAAATCAGCGCATATTTGAAGGAACACAGCCGGCAATCATTGAGTACGGACAATGGGAACGGGTACAGGTTCTCAGGGAAAATAAACGCAGACCGACCAAAACCGGCAAGACAAGCATTTTCTCCGGCCTTGTTCACTGTGCTGACTGCGGAGCTAAGCTCTATTACTGTACCTGCAACAGCTACAAAGATGATTCGCAAGATCATTTCGTCTGCTCCAATTACAAAAACAATACCGGTTCCTGCCAGATTCATTATATCCGTGAAATCACGCTGTATAAGCGAGTGCTGGAATGTGTTCAACGGACACTGACTTATGTGCGGCTGTTTCAGGATGACTTCACCCAGGAAATGCTGATGCAGGATGAAGCCAGCCGGAAAGCAGAACTGGCACAGAAACGAAAAGCCCTGTCAGGCGCACAGAAGCGTATGGAGGACTTGGATAAAATCATCCAACACCTTTATGAAGATAATGTTTTAGGGAAACTAAGTGACCTCCGTTTCCAGAAGTTATCTGCACAGTATGAGACCGAACAGGCAGAAATCAGGCAGCTTTCCGAAACACTGGAACGGGAAATTGCAGAAGAAGCCGAGCAGGTTTCGGATGTGGGGCGTTTCTTACAGCTTGCGGAACGGTATTCCGATATACAGGAGCTTGACGCTGCGACAGTCAACGAACTGATTGAAAAAATCGTCATCCATAGCCCGGAGAAAATCAACGGAAGAAAGCATGTGACGATTGAGATTTACTTTACTTATGTAGGCAAAATTCGGATTCCTCTTCAAAAACCGGAGCTGCCTGCAAGCACGGAAAAACCGGCGTGATTGTTACCACGCCGGTTCTACCGGGAAATTTCTTTACTTCCTCATGAGCCTCCGCCTAAAAGTTGTGAGCTTTTCATTTTTCATCCTTGATGTTTGTTTCTCTTTACAGTATAATCATAGTGCAAGCATGGCCCCCGTTCACTCAAACCTTTAAGCAAAGCACTCTCCGAAATCAATTCGGTATGCCCAAATTCCAAAACAGCTGGAACAAAATTCCGGAGATTTCAGCGAAAAGCAGAAAAATCGGGGAAAGTAAGTCGAAATAAAGCCCAAAACGGCCAAAAGAGACACCGGATAATAGATTCCGAAGAGAGTGGGAATGATTTCAACCAGTGAAAAAGCCTGTATTTATGCAGCTTTAGGCGCTTAGGGGAGCTTTTTGATAACAATTTGAGACAGCAGTGAGAGCCGTGCTTCTTGTAATCCAGCGGTTTGTGGGTAAGAGAATGATAAAAAACGGCTTCTAGATATAACAATCCATATTATAAACTAAATCCTTAGCTGTGGGTATGAAACTCATACCTAAGGGCTTTTTGTTATACTTATTTATTTTTTATGTTATAATGAAAATATATATCATAACAGATGCCATAACAGATGCTGAAACGGTACAGAAAGGACGAAAAGAGATGAAAATTAAAGTGCAGTACACTACTATGATTGTTAAAAACTTGGACGAATCTGTAAAATTCTACAGAGACGTATTGGGGTTTAGCGAAGGGTATCATGTGGACACTCCCGATGGCGGCCGCATAACCATCATGGAAAGTGAAGGCGGCGCGGCAGTAGAGCTGATTGAGAATGAAAAATTTGAAGTCGGTCTGTATTCAGTGGGCACTGATGTAGATAATCTGGACGAGGCCGTTCAGCGTTTGCGTGAGAGCGGATATGAGACTTTGGGACCGGCAGTACCCACCTCTGTAGGGAAAATGACATTCGTTCAAGATCCGAATGGCGTGAGGATATGCCTGATAGAGCATTCGGAGGAATATAAGAAAAAGTATATGTAAGGTACGCGGCTAATCAGAATTTGTCTATTTTGATTTGCAATTCTTCTATCAGCTTGGAGATATGATAAGCGTCGCAGACAGCGTGAGCTATTACGATGTTGAAAGGCATTTTCAGTCTGCCGTTTTCTTCAAAATATTTGCCGTATGTGATTACCGGAAAAAACTGAGGCTCTGAGTCATACGTCCATGTGTTAAACGCCGTGAAGGACACCCAGGGTTCGCAGGATATGCAGAAAAAATTAGCAGGCTGATTTTCTTTGACCTTTATTCCCTTTGTATTCTTGTATTTCTCCATATCTTCAATCATATTTGAATAGAAAGTTTCAAAGTCGGGAGAAAAATCCGTCCATACGTCGGAAAAGGTGCAGTCGTCCTTGTGGAATATTGTATAATTGGGGAGAACGTGATCCCAGATGCACAGTCTGCCGTCTTTATCTCTAAACATGCGCATGCTATCCATAGAGTTCACAGTGCAGGCGGTGCAGTACACAAAAGAAGGGTAAAATCTCAAGCTGCGCTTGCGGCAGGACTGCACGAGTCTCGTTACGTCGAGATTTACCGTCATGCTGCATCCCACTTTCAGCTTTTGTGTGTAATAAAGGTAATGCTCTTTGCGCGGCCATGTGTCAAAATCTAATGTCTTATATCCTGTCATTGTCTTCCTCCTGCGGCATATTTTTCTGCATTGCGAAATTGATTAACGATACTCCGCGACGTTTTGCTGCCTGACGTTTGATTTGTTTATATCCTCGTTTTTCAAAAAAGCCCCTGGCAGTAACGGAAGCATGAACGGTTATTGAGCCTGAGGAGCAGCTTTGCTCGAGTTTTTCACATATTGCAGAGGCTATTCCGCAATTTTGAAGGTCTTTATGAACGAACAGCATGTCTAGATATCCGGTGTCATCTATGTTTCCGAATCCAACCGCTTTGCCGTTCCGCACCGCGACCAGAGTAAAGCTGCTAAGAAATCTTTTGTTTAGCGCTGAAATATCAGTACATCCGTCTGCCCATGCGTCGAGCTGCTCCGAAGTATAGTCCTTTGCGTTTACTGCATAAATGGTATCGCGGAACAAATTTGCAAGTGATTCCAAATCGGTCTCTTTATATTGCCGAATTATCAGTTTATTTGTATATGCCAAAATAAAAACTCCTCAATTTTTGCTATATGCTATTGTCAGACTGTAGTTAAGGTCTGCCGGCTGCGCAAGATTTCATTTTTATGTACATTATATCATATCAGGCTTTATTGCAGATATATACTTAATAAAAGCTCCGGCGGAAAAAGCAGTGCATCGTGCTTTCGGCGGAGTTTTTTAATTAATGTCTGCTTATTTTTTGAGCAGGCTCTCTTGACTGCGCACGTGAGATGATTTGCAAGCGCGCTTAAAAAGTCGACGGATATATTACTGCGCTCTGCATAATCTGGTTTTCAAAAGAAAACGGCGGCTGAAATGATTGTTTTCAAACCGCCGTTCAGAAGCATTATCCACCGCGAAATGACGGCTCAATTTTCTGCAAACTCGATATTAACATCTCCGTTATTATTTGTTACATTTAGAGTTTTTGTGCCGTTCTGCTTATCATCCGGCAAGTTGCAATTGCCTTTTTTTATGTCGCACGAAATATTAAAATCGTCATAACCGCCGACAATAGTTCCCTCAATATTGCCGTTCTTTGCGGTTAGATTTATAGTGTTTCCTGCGTTGAGCTTATCCAAAACGATGTTCCCTCCGTTCGTCGACAGAGAAACGACGCCTTGTACTGATAATTCGGAAAGCTGTATATCCTCATTTGTGGTAGAAAGTGTTAACTCAGATAACAGCGAATCGGGGATTTGCAGGGATATTTTTCTTACATCTGCCGATGATTTTCCGCCGACGTAATCCGTCCAATCTTTGTTATTAGACGCGGTCATAGTGAGTGCGTGTTCATCAGAAACCGAGATGCTGTAAGCTTCTTTGTCGCTTTCAAAATAGTCGATATGCACTTGGTTATCAGCTGATAATGATACTTCAATTGTTCGATCTCGAACGTCAATATTGACTGCGGTTATTTCTGTATCCTCCGATGCATAGCTTTTGGATGTGAAATCAGAGCTGTTGTCGGAGCAGGCCGCGAACAGCATTGTTAATATCAGCAATAATGCAAAAACGGGAATTCTCTTCATAAAATTATTTTCTCCTTGTATTATGTCTATAATAAATTGTGTTCGTTCTTATATAAAAACTCTCTCGGACGCATATTCAGATAAATATTTTGGGTGACGATTTATTATATATACGAATCATTTGCAAACCTTTCTGACGCTTATAACCGTGAACAGATGTCCTCCGCTTTTATAAGCGGCGGGTTCCATCTAAGGCTTCGCCCCACGTTCACTTGCTGAATGGCGTGGAAGTGCTCCTTATTGAAATTATCAGACATATCATAACATATGACTAGATTTTATTAAAGAGTTGTAATACAATTATTATAGATAATATAGAAAATTTTAACACACAAAGGAGAGTATCATAATCTATGCAATGGTTAAAAAAGAATGCTCCGGGGATGCTGCTATGTCTCGTCATAGCTATACCGTCGTGGTTTCTGGGCGATGTGGTTAGCGTCGTCGGCGGAGCTGTTTTCGCTATGCTCATCGGCATGGCGGTGACTATCTTTTTTCGAGAGAAAGGCGTGTTCCAATCGGGGATAGCGTTCACGTCTAAAAAAATACTGCAGTATGCTGTCGTGCTGCTCGGCTTTGGTTTGAATCTGAGCACAGTGGCGAAGACAGGCGTGCAGTCTCTTCCGGTTATAATTTCTACTATTGCTGTGTCGCTTATAGTGTCATATGTGCTGTTTCGCGCATTAAAGATACCGGGAAAGGTAGCGACGCTCGTCGGCGTGGGTTCTTCGATATGCGGCGGATCTGCTATAGCCGCGACGGCTCCCGTAATCGGCGCGGACGATGAGGAAATAGCTCAGTCCATATCTGTAGTCTTTTTGTTCAACGTGGTTGCTGCGATAATTTTCCCGACGCTGGGAGGTGCGCTCGGTCTGTCAAACGAGGGATTCGCTCTATTCGCCGGAACCGCGATTAACGATACATCTTCGGTCACCGCGGCGGCGTCTGCGTGGGATGGAATACACGGCAGCAACACGCTGGACGGAGCGACGGTCGTTAAGCTCACGCGCACACTTGCGATAATCCCGATAACTCTTGTGCTGGCGTTTAGAGGTGCAAAAAAGGCGGGTCAGCAGGGCGCGAAGGTTTCAATGCGCAAGATATTCCCTTTCTTTATACTTTTCTTTGTGCTGGCGTCTGTGATAACTACAATAGCTACATCTCTCGGAGCCAGCGCGTCCGTATTCTCTCCGCTGAAAACTCTGAGCAAGTTTTTTATAGTATGGGCTATGGCTGCGATAGGCTTGAACACGGACGTAGTCAAGCTTGTGAAAACGGGCGCTCGTCCGATACTGCTCGGGCTCTGCTGCTGGGTAGCTATCGGCTGCGTAAGTCTGCTCATGCAGCACGTCATAGGAATTTGGTAAAAAAGTAAAAAGTATCAAAAATTTGGTTGACATACAAGAGAAAATGTGATTTAATATATTTGGTTAGCAAAGGCTAACTAAATATATTTGCGCTTGGTTAGCGCAATCTAACTAGGAGACTGTATGCTGGAAGGGCTGATAATAAAACACAGTTCACCTACCCTCGCAGGGCTGAAGCCGGGGAGTTTGTTCGGCTGTATGTGCAGCAAATGCCCCTGCTTCGAAGGAGAGCTGGAGCAGGTGAAGAATGTGCTGAAAAAGAAAGGCGTGGAGGTACGTCTGCTTTCTAAGGGGGAACGCGCGCTGGTATACGTATACAGACCTCTCAAGCTATGGCGTGAGCTCACCCAAAAGACGACGCAGAGCTTTCTGGCGAAATATGGCTACCGCGGTCTTACTCCGGAGCAATGCCTGGATAGATTGGAAATGCGCATTTCTAACGACAGCTTTCCGCATGAGATAGGAGTGTTCTTAGGGTATCCTCTGCACGATGTGGTGGGCTTTATTGTAAACGGCGGGAAAAACAGCAAATGCACAGGATACTGGAAAGTGTACTGCAATGTGGACGAAGCTCAGAGCACGTTTGCGAAATACACAAAATGCACCAGAATATATCTTGAGCTTTATGAGAAAGGCAGAGATATTGAAAAACTGACGGTTGCGCAGTAGCTTTCAGTTAGCAAATACTAATATAAGTTATAGCAGACAAACCAAAAAACGGCGAGTCTGCGATAAAAAAGACAAGCAAAAAGGAGAATGAAGATGAGCAAAGTAGCAATTGTATATTGGAGCGGCACAGGCAATACAGAGGCTATGGCAAACCTTGTAAAAGCGGGCGCAGAAAAGGCGGGCGCAGAGGTAGACTTAATCACGGCGGCTGACTTCTCCGCAGACAAGATCGGCGATTACACAGCCATCGGCTTCGGCTGCCCCTCTATGGGAGATGAAGAGCTGGAGGACGGCGAGTTCCTGCCCATGTGGGAAGCGTGCGAAGCAGGTCTGAAAGGCAAGAAGATCGGCCTGTTCGGCTCTTACGGCTGGGGCGACGGCCAGTGGATGCGCACATGGTCTGAAAAGTGCGATGAGATTGGCGCAGAACAAGTAGATGACTTTGTAATCGCGGCGGGCGCGCCAGAAGGTCCGGCCGAAGAGAAGCTCGACGACCTCGGAAGAATGCTGGCGCGCGCTTAATCGGCGACAGGTAATTATATGGCAATGTGCTCCCTGTACAGCTGCAAAGAGGGAGGCCCTCTCCCTCCGGCGGCTGTATTAAGCGAGCGTTAATAATATGTTAATACGCTGAATTTATCTGCAAAACGTATTGCAAATTTAATCGGCGGATGATATAATAAAACAGAAATTTAGATGTGAGGATACGGCGATGGCACACTCCATGAGCAAAAACTATTTCGCGTTTACGAGCTTTAGCTTTAGTGGCTACGGCTATTTTGCGTTTAAGCTTTTGCCCGTTAGGCGTGTCGAGCATATTCTCTGATATATTTCTAAACCGAGGATTACCGCTTGCGCTCCCGAAACGGGCGCGGGCGGTTTTTTATTACACTAATAAAAAATACAGAAAGACCGATAATATTCAGAGTCAAAGATTATAGGAGGATATTGAAATGATTATCGTAATGAAACAGGACGCTCTCGCAGAGGACATACACGATATAGAGAGAGAGCTGACAGAAGACGGAATGAACGTGCAGCGCAACGAGGGCGTACACTGTACCGTACTCGGCGTCATAGGCGACACGGGTATACTCGATACCGACGCACTTACGATGCGCCCCGGCGTAGAGCGCATTATGCGCGTAAGCGAGCCGTTCAAAAAGGCTAACAAGAAATTCCACCCCGTAGACAGCGTGATTGAGATAGGAGACGTGAAGATAGGCGGAGGCAATTTCGCAGTCATAGCCGGCCCGTGCTCCGTGGAGACTAAAGAGCAGATGGAGGAGACTGCCGCTGCGGTTAAGGCGGCGGGCGCGAAGCTCATGCGCGGCGGCGCATACAAGCCTCGTACATCTCCTTATGCTTTCCAAGGTCTGGAGAAGAAAGGCCTGGAGCTGCTTCAGGCTGCCAGAGCGCATACAGGTCTGCCCATAGTTTCAGAGATAGTCTCTCCCAAGCACATAGAGATGTTCGAGATGTGCGTAGACGTAATACAGATCGGCGCGCGCAATATGCAGAACTTCGACCTGCTGAAAGAAGTAGGCAAGACAAATAAACCGATATTGCTAAAACGCGGACTTTCCTCTACAATAGAAGAATGGCTCATGAGCGCGGAGTACATTATGTCTCGCGGAAACAACAACGTAATTCTCTGCGAGCGCGGCATCCGCACGTTCGAGAAGTACACGAGAAATACGCTCGACCTCTCTGCCGTAGTCGCGGTAAAGCAGCTGTCTCATCTGCCTGTGGTGGTAGATCCCTCTCACGCTACGGGACGTTCAGATATGGTAGAGCCAATGGCTCTGGCTGCCGTGGCGGCGGGCGCGGACGGCCTGCTGATAGAAGTTCACAACAATCCTGCCAAGGCGCTTTGCGACGGACCGCAGAGCCTGACGCCGGAGGTGTTCTCAGGGCTGATGACTAAAGTGAAGGCTATGCTCGAGCTGACGGGCAAGACGATGTGATTAAATGCGTAGAATAAGAATAAATGCTGAAAATGGAAGCTATGACGTCTGCATAGGCGAAGGGCTTATCGAAAGAGCGGGGGAGCTGGCGAGGTTCCCCCGCATGGCAATAGTGACGGAGGAGAACGTCGCGCCGCTCTATCTTGAGAAGCTGCGTGCGTCTCTGGAGGCGGCGGGCGTAGAGGTATTTGAAAAAGTGCTGCCTGCCGGAGAGCAGACCAAATGTATGCAATATCTCATGGAGATATACGAATTTCTGCTGGAGAGCAAGCTGAGGCGAAGCGACGCGGTGGCGGCTCTGGGCGGCGGAGTCATCGGAGATCTCGCGGGCTTCGCGGCGGCGACGTATATGCGCGGGATAGGCTTCGTTCAGATTCCGACATCTCTGTTGGCTCAGGTGGACAGCTCCGTAGGGGGCAAGGTGGCTATAGACTTTGGCGGAGCTAAAAACATGGTGGGCAGCTTCTATCAGCCGGATATAGTGCTGGCGGACACAGGCGCTCTTGCAACGCTGCCGGAGAGGCAATTCCGCGCCGGAATGGCTGAAGTGGTGAAATATGCCGCAATAGCCGATGAATCCTTGATAAATACCATTGAAAGTGGGGATGTGGCGCAGATGGTGACGCGGTGTGTGCAGATAAAAGCAGATGTGGTGGAGCAGGACCCCTTGGACAAGGGAGTTCGCGCATTGCTGAATTTTGGGCATACCGCAGGTCATTCCGTGGAGTCTCTTTCGGATTTTTCTCTGCTGCACGGCGAGGCGGTCGCAGTCGGGATGAGCATAATGACGCGAGTGGGAGAATACATGGGAGAAACGGAGACGGGCACGGCCGAGAGACTGGACGCAATAATGAAAGCGCAGGGCTTGGACACGCGCTGTTCTTATTCCGCCGAGGATATAGTCGCGCAGATGGGCATGGATAAAAAAGCGGAGGCGGACGGAGTGAGAGCCGTGCTCATCAGCAGGATAGGCGACGCTCACACCAGGCATATGACTTCGGAGGAGATGCTTGGATACGTGAGGAGGGCGCTCGAGGCTCAGAAAAAAGACTGACCGTTTGCCTAAAAACATACTATCTACTATCAATGGAGGAAAGATTTTGAAAATAACTGGAACACTGCACGGGAGCATACAGGCTCAGCCGTCCAAAAGCATGGCGCACCGCCTGATAATCTGCGGAGCGCTCTCCGAAAACGACTGCACAATAGACAACATATTCCTGAGCGACGATGTATCCGCGACGCTCTCATGTATACACAGACTGGGCGTGGCGTCCTATTTCCACAAGAAGAGCAAAAACGTGCTCCATCTTCAAAACAAACCCAGACCCAGTCACGATAAGATAGAGCTGGATTGCAGAGAATCGGGGACGACGCTGAGGCTCATGCTGCCTATTGCGGCGGTGTTCGCGGACAGCGTGACATACACGGGCAGGGGAAGGCTTTTGGAAAGACCTATGCAGCCGTATGCGGAGGCGTTCGCCGAGAACGGCATGAAGTACGAGGGCTGTACGGTAGAAGGGAGACTGCGCCCTGGGGTCTACAGCCTGCGCGGCGACGTGTCGTCTCAGTTTATATCAGGTCTTTTGATGTCGCTGCCGCTGCTTGAGGGAAAAAGCGAGATAAGGCTGACGACGCCTCTGGAATCGGCGGGCTATGTGGACATGACGCTGAGCGCACTCCAAAAAGCAGGAATTGAAATAGAAAAGACAGAGAGCGGATATGCAATCCCGGGCGGTCAGAAGTACAAGCTGCGCGACTGCGAATGTGAGGGCGATTATTCTCATGCGGCGTTTTTTGCCGTGGCGGGCGCGCTCTCCGAGCAGGGCGTTACGGTCAAAGGGCTTGCGTCGGCGAGCCGGCAGAAGGACAAGGCGATTTACGATATTTTGCAGAACATGGGCGCGAACGTAGAGCGCAGCGGCAGCAATGTGACTGTCAAAGGCGGCGCTCTCAAGGGCGCGGTCGTCGACGTCTCTGATACTCCCGATCTGGTTCCCGCTCTCGCGGTGGCTATGGCGGCGGCGCAGGGCGAGTCGAGGATAATAGGCGGAGAGAGACTGCGCATAAAGGAGAGCGACAGAATAGCGACGGTATGCGAAAATCTCGCAAAGCTGGGCTGCGATATAACCGAAACGCAGGACGGAATGATAATAAACGGCGGCAGGCTTACGGGATGTGCGGTCAGCAGCTTTAACGATCACAGAATAGCCATGGCGATGGCTGTCGCGGCGGCGATCTGCGACGGCGAGATAGAGCTGGATGACGCGGACTGCGTGAAAAAATCGGCTCCTCAGTTTTGGGATGAATTTAAAAAACTGGGAGGCAAGACTAAATGAGCAGCACGTGGGGCGAGAAAATAAAGATAAGCATATTCGGAGAGTCGCACGGCGCGGCTATAGGCGTTGTTATCGACGGCGTGCCGGCGGGAGAAAAGCTGGACATGGATAGAATCCTGGCGGATATGAAGCGCAGGGCGCCGGGCGGAGCGAAGGGAGCGACGGCGAGGAAGGAGCCGGATTTGCCCGAGATACTCAGCGGCGTGAAGGACGGTATAGCTTCGGGAAGCCCTATATGCGCGGTGATTCGAAATACCGATCAGCGCTCTCGGGATTACGGGGACATACTGTATACGCCTCGTCCGTCTCATGCTGACTTTGCAGCTTATTTTAAATACGGCGGCGCGGCGGATATGCGCGGAGGCGGTCATTTTTCGGGCAGGCTCACTGCGCCGATAGTCTTCGCAGGGTCTGTCGCTCGAGGCATTTTGGCGAACAGAGGCGTGACCGTCGGGGCGCACGTGGCCAGCGTCGGAGGAGCGGCAGATGAGAGGTTTGATCTTTTGAATGTGTCTGCGGCTCAGCTCAATGAGCTGAATGTTCAGCCCTTTCCCGTTATATCCGCCGAGGCAAAAGAGAAGATGCAGGCGGAAATTGAAAACGTGGGGGCGGATTCGGTCGGAGCTACGGTAGAATGCGCCGCGGTGGGGCTTCCCGTGGGATTAGGAGAGCCGATGTTCGGCGGAGTGGAGGGCAAGGTCGCGAGCCTGCTCTTCGGCGTGCCTGCGGTCAAAGGCATAGAATTCGGAGCGGGCTTTGAAATGTCCGCGGGCAGAGGCAGCGAATTTAACGATCAAATGACGATAAAGAACGGAGAGCCGGCGTTCCTGTCCAACAACAGCGGAGGAATATTAGGAGGGATTACGTCGGGCGCTCCTTTGGTTCTGCGCGTCGCGTTCAAGCCGACTCCGTCCATATCTCTGCCGCAGCAGACCTTCGACGTGCGCAGCATGACGCCGAGAGAGATAACCATAAAAGGTCGGCACGACAGGTGCATAGGCGTCCGCGGGGCGGTGGTCGTGGAATGTGCGCTTTGCCTCGCGCTGGCAGACATGCTCGTTTAAAAGACAGTATCTACTATTTTGGAGGAAAAATGCAAAAGGACATTTCTGTTCTGCGCCGAGAGATAGACGCTATCGACGCGGAGATATTAAAGCTATTTGAAATGAGAATGCGCACGAGCGAGGACATCGGCGCATATAAGGCGGCGAACGACATGCCCATATACGACGCGGATAGAGAACGCGCGGTCCTGAGAGACAGACTCTCCCGCGCGAACGAGAGATACGTCAGCGTGAGCGAGCAGTTTCTGCACTGCATGATGGATCTTTCTAAACAGCTCCAGGAGAAAAAAACTCTGAAACCTAAGATAAAGAGCAGCCTGACGGCTTTCCAGGGCGTGCCCGGGGCTTATTCTCACGAGGCGGCGTCAAAATTCGCAGAAGGAGAGCTGCTGGAATGCGCCACATTTGAAGATGTATTCCGTGCGGTCCAGCAGGGCAGGGCGGAATACGGCGTAGTCCCCGTGGAAAATTCCGTGGCGGGCGGAGTGGCAGAGAATATAGACCTTCTTTCGCGATATGACGTAAACGTAGTCGCGGAGGTGGTTATACCCGTGCGTCACGCGCTGCTCGGCGTGAAGGGGGCGAACGCGGCGGACGTGCGCGACGTATACTCCCATTCTCAGGCGATAAGCCAATGTTCGGAATATCTGAGCGAGCATTACGGCATGGAGACTCATGCTCAGCTCAATACGGCGATGGCGGCGAAGTATGTCGCGGAGCAGGGGGATAAAACAAAGGCGGCTCTGGCAAGTCTGCACGCGGCGGAGATATACGGACTGGACGTGCTCGCGCAGAATGTGGCAGATTCGAAAAATAATAGTACGCGCTTTTTTGTAATATCAATGCACGAGCCGGAGAGCGGAAGCAAGGCGGCGCTGACTTTCAATCTGGCGCATAGGACGGGGACTCTGGTCGGAGTTTTGGCGGCTTTGGCCGAGGAAGGCTGCAACCTGACGCGGATAGAATCGCGGCCGATAAAAGCGCAGAGCTGGCGATACAGCTTCTTTGTCGAAATAGAAGGCGATATAAGCGACAGAGCTTTGGAAAAAGCGGCGTCCTGCTGTGAAAACTTGAAGCTCATCGGAAAATTTTAGAACAAGCAGATGGCGGGTCTCTGATTTTTTAGAGACTCGCTTTTGTCTGTTTACATACCTGACGAATTACTGTAAAATGATAATCGTGAACAGATGTCCCCCGCCACTATAGGCGGCGGCGCGATCTGCCGCTGAGGGGCTAAGGGGAGGCGCCCCTTATTGAATACTAAATAAGAAACAGCTATATAAATTATTGTTGAGAAATAAATATTTTTTAGAAGGAAAAGTACAGGAAAATATGAAAAAAATATTGAGCGCGGATATGAGCGAATACACAACGATGCGCACGGGCGGAGCGGCGGATGTGCTGCTTCTGCCGGAGAGCGTGGAGGAGCTCGCGAATGCGCTGAAAGAGGATAGAGATGCGATTGTGCTGGGGGGCTGTTCTAATGTGATAGTCCGCGACGGCGGCATACGCGGGACGGTAGTGCGCACGACCGCGCTTAAAGGCGTGACCGTGCGGGGAGATATTGCACAGGCAATGGCGGGGACGACGCTGTACACTCTCGTTCGCGAGCTGCACAAGGCAGGGCTGACGGGATTGGAATTCGCCTCCGGAATACCGGGGACGGTAGGCGGCGGAGTTTACATGAATGCAGGGGCCTATGGCGGAGAGATGAAGGATTTTCTCATCTCCGTTCAGGTGCTGGACAGAGCCTCGGGCGAGCTTTTGACCGTCGGCGCGGATGAGCTGGAGCTGGGCTACAGAAGCAGCAGGCTGATGCGGGAAAACTGGATAGTAGTTTCTGCCGATTTTAAAATGCAGCGCGGAGATATGGAGGACGCCAAGCGCAGGATGGCGGAGTACGCCGCGGCGCGAAAATCCAAGCAGCCTCTTGAATTCCCCAGCTCGGGCAGCACGTTCAAGCGCCCGGAGGGGCACTTCGCAGGGAAGCTGATTCAGGACTGCGGACTCAAAGGCGCTCAGGTAGGCGGAGCGCAGGTCTCGGAAAAGCACGCCGGATTCGTCATAAACAGAGGCGGAGCGACCAGCGGAGACGTACTCGAGCTGATAGAAATGGTGAGACGGGAGGTGTACGCCAAGACGGGCGTCCTTCTCGAGCCGGAGGTCAGAATAATTGGAGAAGGCTAGAATAACGGCGGACTACCATACGCATACAGTTCACAGCCATGGCACAGGCGGAGTGGACGACAATATAGAACGCGCGATAGAGCTGTCGCTCGAAGCCATTGCGATTTCGGATCACGGTCCCGGTCATTTTAAATACAATGTGCGCGATATGGATGCATATGTCGAGGATATTTCCCGCGCAAAGCTGAAATACAGCGGAAAAATAAAAGTGCTAAGCTCTATAGAGTGCAATTTGTGCGGCCTGGACGGAAGTGTGGATATGCCATCTCAGCCCTTGGATATGCATATTATGGGATTTCACAAGCTGGCGCGCATGTCCTCTCTGGGTGGATATTGGCATTTCTATGTGACGAGAATGTTTAAGCACATCGGAGTAAAAAAAACGACGCGGGCGTATCTCGCGGCTATAGACAAATACGATATAGACATAATCTCACATCCGGGATATGCCGTAGAATGCGACCTGATACAGCTCGGGCGGGCATGCAGAGACAGAGGAATACTCTTTGAAATAAATCAAAAACACAAAGAGCAGTCGCCGGATATGCTGCGCAGAGTGGCGGAGACGGGCTGTAAATTCGTTATAAGCTCGGACGCTCACAGGGCGGAGGATGTGGCGCAGGTGAATACGGCGCTGCAAAAGGCTTTGGAAGCGGGGCTCACAAGCCGCGAGATAGTCAATCTCTCCGGAACTTGACGATTTTGCATACGAGCGGTATACTTAATATAGAGATTTATTGAGAATGTGTATTCAAATACTTACCTATATATTGGATGCAGAGACGCGGACAGGATAAGCGGGGAGGATACATTTATGCAGCTAACGATAATCACAGGTCTCTCAGGTGCGGGAAGATCCAGCGCGTTGAGGACGCTGGAAGATATGGGCTTTTTCTGCTCGGACAACATACCGCCTGCGCTTATCCCAAGCTTTGCAAGGCTTTGTATGGAGCGGCCCTCCGCCTCGGAAAACGTGGCGCTCGTCGCGGATATGAGAATGGGAGATATGTTCGACAGCATATACGACGCGATAGACGAGCTGGGCAAAATGGGCATAAAGCCGGCGATTATATTTCTGGACGCTTCGGATGAAGTTTTGGTCAGCAGATTCAAACAGACCAGACGCAGACATCCCGTCTCGGGCAGCGGAAAGATAATAACGGGCATACTTGAAGAACGCGATAAGCTCCAGCGGATTAAGGAAATGGCGGATATGGTTATAGATACGTCCACGTATTCCGTCCGCGCGCTGAAAGCGACTATCGAAAAGCTATACAGCGGCCGGGGAGAAAAGGGAATACAGGTGAGCGTTATAACCTTCGGGTTCAAACGAGGCCTGCCTCTCGATGCGGATTTAGTTTTTGATATGAGATTTCTGCCAAATCCGTTTTATATTCAATCGCTGCGCACATCCACGGGTCTGGATGAAGAGGTTTCCAATTACGTTCTGAGCTTTGACGCGGCGTCGGAGTTTTTAAACAACGCGGAAAAGATGATACTTTCTCTCGCGCCGCATTTTCTGGAGCAGGATAAGAAGCAGCTCGTGGTCGGCGTAGGCTGCACGGGAGGGATGCACCGCAGTGTGGCCATGGGCGAGGAGCTGGCTAAACGCCTGCGCGACAAAGGTCAGCGCACTTCAATAGAACATAGAGATCTGTATCTGGAAAAAGATGCAGTTACAAAACGATTCCTCAAGGCTGTGCGCATAGACGATTAGGAAGAGCCGATGTCATTTTCACGAAATATAAAAGAAGAGATATGCGCCGGCGGAATGCGGCCATCTCTCTCCGAGCTGATAGGCTTGACTCATACCTGCGCGGGAATAGGTCTTGCCGGCGGGGTGAGCGTGGTGTACAGCACGGAATCTGCGGCTCTGGCTCGGAGAATATTTAAGATAATAAAAGCTGTTTACGGTTGTACGACTGAGCTGAGCGTGCGCGAAGACGGGCTGAAAAAAAACGACACATATGTGGTTCGGCTGACGGACAGAAATTCTGCAATGGCGATATTGGACGCGGCCGGAATGAATATATTCGCGGAGGACGGAGCTTTCGACGCGAAGAATATAGAAGAGTCGGATTACATCAGAGGGGCTTTCCTGGGGAGCGGCTCTGTGACAGATCCAAAAAAAAATTATCACTTAGAAATTCTGCTTTCTAAGAAGGAATTTTCGGAGTATCTGTCGAATGTATTAAATAGATTCAATTTGACAGCAAAGATATCAATGCGCAGAGAAGCGTTTGTAGTTTATATAAAAGACGCGAAGGAGATCGTAGAATTTCTGACGCTCGCGGGTGCGCATACCGCCGTGCTGGAGATGGAAAACGTCCGGATAATTAAAAACATCCGGAATAATGTAAATCGAGCGATAAACTGTGAAAGTGCGAATATAGATAAGACAGTGCGCGCGAGTATGAGACAAATACGCGATATTCAATTGATCGAAGCTCAGATGGGGCTGGATGCTCTGCCTGAGAATCTGCGCGAGATAGCGCAGCTTCGGCTGGAATACCCCGATGCATCGCTCAGAGAGCTTTCGGAGCTGGCGGATACTTCTAAATCAAGCGTCAATCATAGAATAAGGAAGATTGCTCAGATGGCAGACGAATTGAGGCCCAATGAGCAGATAAAATAAATTTAAATTAAGTTGAGAAAACTCAGCTAATTGGGAGGAAAAATCATGTTGTACAAAGAACTTACAATTACTAGTCCTGACGGTTTAAAAAGCAGACCTGCGGCTCTTTTCGTACAGGTCGCGAGCAAATTCAGCTCTCAGATTCTCATTGAAAGTGAAAACCGCAAGGTGAATGCAAAATCCATAATGGGCGTACTCTCGCTCGGATTGAAGCAGGGGGAATCTTTCTATCTTCTGGTTAACGGCAAGGACGAGCAGGAAGCTGTAGCAGCCCTGGAAGAGCTTGTGTCTGACGATGCTGCAAGCTGAGCTTGTAAGTTATAATTAATCCAGTAATTTGCCGGGCTTTATGCCCGGTTTTTTTAATAAAGGGTACCGCGCCGTCATTTAGAGGTGGGGACATCTGTTCACGGTTATGTGCGGACGTATGCTCGAGGTTGTTGACATATGCCAGAAATGAGTCTATAATTTAAATATAAATAACATATGCCATAAATAGGGAGGTGGGATTGCTGACGCATCCGAGCATGAGCGCGAAAAATGTAAAAAAACCGTTACGGCAAAAGCGCGGACTTGCTTAAAACGGGGGCAGGGGTTATAATATACCCTGAGATTATGTGTGATTGTGAGGATTGATATACAATGAAGCTGGGCGTCGTAGGACTACCGAACGTAGGAAAAAGTACACTTTTCAATGCGCTGACAAAAGCAGGGGCGCAGAGCGCGAACTATCCCTTCTGCACTATAGAGCCGAACGTGGGTATAGTCGCTGTGCCGGATGAGCGTTTGGATTTTCTCGCGGGGATTTACAATCCTGAAAAATTTACACCTGCGACAATAGAATTTGTAGATATTGCGGGTCTCGTGCGCGGCGCGAGCAAGGGCGAAGGTCTGGGAAACAAATTTCTCGCACATATACGTGAGGTAGACGCTATAGTTCAAGTGGTGCGCTGCTTTGAAGACGACAACATTACACACGTAGACGGCGGCGTGGACCCCGTGCGCGATGTGGAGACTATAAATTTTGAGTTGATTTTCGCAGATATGGAAACGGCGGAAAAACGTCTCGCAAAGACGGAAAAGCTTATAAAAACAGGCGACAAAAAATATGCGCGCCAGACGGAAACGCTGAAGAACTTAATCTCGGAGCTGGAGAGCGGCAAACCGGCCCGCGCTGTCGAGCTGGACGAGGAAGGCCGCGAGCTGCTGGACGACATGTTCCTGCTGACGGACAAGCCTGTAATATACGTCGCGAACATAGCGGAGGAGGATCTGGGCAAGAGCATCGACGAGATACCTCTCGCTAAAAAGCTCAAGGATTACGTCACGGCGCAGGGCGACGATATTCTCGCTGTCAGCGCGAAGGTGGAGGAAGAACTCAGCAGTCTGGACGACGAAGAGCGCGAGATGTTCATAGAAGAACTCAAGATAGGCTCTTCCGGCTTGGAAAAGCTGATAAAAAAGAGCTACGATACACTCGGCCTGATGAGCTATCTGACAGCAGGGCCGAAGGAAGTCCGCGCGTGGACAATACCTAAAGGGACAAAAGCCCCCAAGGCGGCGGGTAAGATACACTCTGATTTTGAACGCGGGTTCATAAAAGCAGAGGTTATTGCGTTCGATACTCTCAAGGAGCTGGGAGGAGACATGAGCGCGGCCAAGGAAAAGGGTCTGATCCGCCAGGAGGGCAAAGAATACGTCTTTCAAGACGGAGATGTAGTAGTATTTAAGTTCAACGTCTGAGAGACGGCGTTGCATTCAGGAGGAAAACAATGAGTTTTGTAGAAAAGGCAGTAGAATATAACACAACAGGTCTCAACTGCGCAGAGTCCATTATCCGCGCGGCGAACGAGGAGTATAATCTGGGGATAGCCGAGAGCGACTATACTATGCTTTCGGGTTTCGGCTCCGGAGTAATGACGGGTAACCTCTGCGGAGCGGCGGCGGCAGGCGCAGCCGTGCTGGGGAAAATGTACGTAAACGGCAGAATGGCGGATTCTCCCGACGCAAGAAAAAAGGTTCAGGCATTCATGCGCGATTTCAACGAGACGCTGGGCGGCACGATGTGCAAAGACATTCGAGCTAAGCATCAGAACGTGAACAAGGGCAAGGGATGTACGGAGGTCGTGCAGATGGCGGCGGAATGTGTAGTTCGTCAGATTGAAGCGGAATAAGCCTCTTAGCGGCAGACAAAAGTAATTTGTATGAAATAATGGGCGGTCGGATTGACCGCCTGAGTTTTTAATATTTAAACAGGAGTCGAGATGGCACACAAGGCACTTTACAGAAAATTCAGACCGAGACGCTTCTCCGAGCTGAAAGGACAGACGACGACGGCGGCGATACTGCGCGGTCAGATCGCGTCCGGGGAGCCTTCTCATGCTTATCTCTTCTCCGGGCCGCGCGGCACGGGCAAAACCTCAGCCGCAAAAATAACCGCTATGGCGCTTGTTTGCCAAAATCCTCAGGAGGGAGAGCCATGCCTGGAATGTGAGAATTGCAAGGCGGCTCTGGCGGACAACATGCCGGATATAATCGAGATGGACGCGGCGAGCAACAACAGCGTAGAAAATGCGCGCGACCTAAGAGAGAGCGTCGCGCTGATGCCCGTGCGTGCCGATCGAAAGGTGTATATAATTGACGAAGTGCATATGCTCACGCGCAGCGCGTTCAACGCCTTGCTCAAAACTCTCGAGGAGCCGCCGGAGCATGTGGTTTTCATATTGGCTACTACAGAGCTGCAAAAGCTGCCGGCCACCGTGCTTTCGCGATGCCAGAGGTTTGACTTTCGGCGCATTGGGGATTCGGAGATAAAAGAGAGAATGCGCGAGGTGCTGGAGGCGGAAGGCGGAAAGGCAGAGGATGAAGCTCTCGGAATGATAGCCCGCGCGGCGGGCGGCGCGCTGAGAGATGCGCTGTCCATGCTGGATAAATGTATTTCTCTCGGAGGAGAGATAACGGCGGATTCTGTGCGGGAGCTGATAGGTCTCGCGGACGCCGACGCCATAAGCGCGATGGTGGACAGCGCTCTTCTGGGCGACGCTAAGAATGCTCTGAAAGTGTTGGCGGAGCTGACGGACGAGGGGGCTCAGCCGGCTGCTTTGGCAAACGCAATGATGAACGAGCTTTCCGGCAGGCTGGAGAAAGACGCGGGCGCGCAGGTTGTTTTTGCGCTGGAGATTCTCGCGGATACTGAGGTAAAGCTGAGATATACTACCGCGCCGACTGTGCAGCTTGAAACTGCGGTGGCGAGAATAGCTCTGGGCGCAGGAGAGACGACGGCGGCTCTGCTCGCCAGAATCGAGAGGCTGGAGAAAAGACCTGCGCAGGCCGCGGCGGCGCCTGAGAGCGAACCAAAGCGCCAAAAGCCGCAAAAGCCGAAAAAACCTGAGCCGAAGCCGGATTCCGAGCTTGCCAAGGCGTGGGAAGCCTCCTGCAAGAAGCTCGCGGAGCAGGGCGGAGTGGCGTTAAAACCGTTTTTCGCGCTGGTGAGACCCGTCGGCATATCGGGCGGAGGCAGCGTTGTGCTGCGGGCGGCTGATTATGACAGATATTTCAAAGCCCATATGATGATGGACAATGTACGCGCCACAAAATTTGAAGAAATACTCAGCGAGGAAATGGGTAAGAAACTCAGGATAGAACTGGAAACTCAGGAAAAACCGGACGAAAATGCCGGAATCGAATTTATAGACTGAGAAATGCGCAAGGAGAAACTATGAGAAAGATTGCAGTTATGTTAGCGGCGGCGATGCTTTTGTTCTGCAGCTGTGCGAGAGAATTGCCGCAGTCTCAGACGAATGAGTCTGAAAGCGGCAATACGGCAGCGGAGACGTCGGAAACGCAGACTGTCGTCTCGGAATCAGGGACGGTTTACGATACAAAAAGATCTGACGATTACAGCTTTCAGCGGGTGAAGGCGGAGGTTACTGTATCTCAACCGCGTTTCAGAGTTTTCATACCGTGCGATTCGTCCGTGATCGGAGACGATCCGCAGCTAACCGCGGTGACGCTCTCCGGCGCATTGAAGGACTTTGTCAAGAAGGGCATATATATTAAAGACGACGGCGTTGAGATAGAACTCGCCGTGCCGGAATTTCCGGAATACAAGCAGCTGCAAAGCTCAGTGGACAGCGACGAGACGGGGCGCGGTGTAATAAGAATCACTGACGAAGAGGATACGGACGAAGGCGAACACATAGAGGACACCTACACTATCGACGCGGAGGTTCGCGTTGCGTTTCCGAACGTCGAAGTCAGAAGTCAGAATGTAAACGACGGTGTGCTCGAATTGATAATAGACGTCAAAAACGACACTTTTGCATCTGATTTCAGCGTAGAGGAGGATATAGCGCTGGAAGGTTCCTTTTCTGAGCTGAATATAGATTCGTCCACATTTGACGAAACTTCTGTAACGCTGTATCTCAGCGGCGATTTGGGAGCGTCGAACGAGGGTCGAGTGCGTTTTAAAAACGGCTCTCTTTCAACCGGCTACGGAGCGACGGCTAAGGTTAAAACGGACGTAGCGGACGGTATATACTCGCCTGTTATGGTAAACGGCGACGGAAACATAAGAATATATGCAGTTGGACTCAAGTTTCCCGATGATGTGAAAGCGGGGGATTTTAAGCTCGACAACGGAAGCGTGACGTCGGTCAATAAGGTCAGCAGTCAGCTCGTGACGCTAAGCGTGACGGGAGTGACGCAGGATACAAACTTGAAATACGGCGATTACTCCTGTAAGGTTTTTAGAGGCTCGGCGTCTGCGTCGTCGGAAAGCGCTCTCTTTGCAAATGCAAACTCAGTTAATGAGCAGGCGAGAGTGACGGACTATTCGTGGATACCGACTCAGGGCGACCTGAGCTACGCCGCGGCGAAGTGCATGGGCGAGGAGGTTTATGAAGTATATCAGAGAATGATAAGCGGAGAAGAGACTGACGACGATAAAAAGCTGATAAGCACAGAACTCGGCAATGCAAAGCTCAGAATGCAAAACTCCGCGGCGGCGCTGCCGTATTCTGGCACTAAATTCATGCAGGTGTTTACAGTAGTGGAAAACATAGCGAAGAACAGCCCGAAGGATACGCTCGAGGCTGCTTCCAAGACGTATGCCGGATTTGATGTAGCTGAGCTGCAAATGAAAATATTGGACGGGTATTTCCCGTTTGAGCATCAAGGTCAGAAATATCTGGAGTACAGCGCCAGATATTTGATATTAGTTCAGATGAACGCGGGATACGCGGACGGAGCGGCGTTCTCAGGTCTGGCGGAGCTTTTCGGACTGGAACAGGACAGCGCGCGCTATGTTCAGACGGAGACAGAGGCGCTGTATGCCGACGATTTGCCGTGCGGCGAAGGATACGCGCTTATCTCAAACGCGGATAAAAAGCTTTATCTTATAAAGAAAAACTTTGCTAAAATGCACCGCTATATGTTTAACTTTCGCACAAAGGGCTATGTGACAGAGTATTATGAATACACATTTCCCGAGACAGAGGTTGAGGTTCAGGGGAAGTATCTGAATATGATTTCGAGTACAGATCAGCTTTCGGGTCTGTTGTGCAGGCTGGGCGACGATTCCTCTCTGAAGTCTCTCACGGAAGCGGGCTATGATTTCCTCTACGGCTCGAAGTATATATTGCTCAATCCTTTTGTCGGGGAGGATTACAAATACGGGTATGATGTAGGCGGAAAAGGCTACGTCTACGATTTCAACGTGACGCTCGCGATGATAAACAATTTCTCAGATACAAAGACGTACCCCGTAAACGAATATTATGTTTATACTGCGTATAAAGGAGCGCAGAATGAGGAATGGAGACTGTCTCAGCGAGGCCGCAGGCAATCCTACAAGTGCATATGGATATATGCGCAGTCTGAGGTAGTGGATTAATGAATTGGGAGCTTTTGAAAAAACAGGAGAAGCTGCTGCTCTACGGCATGGGGAACGGCGCGGACAAGCTGCTGGATATATTCTCGCGCGAGGGGATAAAATGCGACGGAGTGTTCGCGAGCGATGAGTTCGTCAGAGGTCAGAGTTTCAGAGGCTATAAGGTCATGACTCACGGCGAAGCGAAGGAAAAATTCGGCTCGTTCGCCGTTGTGCTGGCTTTCGCTACGGAGCTTCCGGAGATATTGGAGCGCATAGAGCGGTTTTCGCGGGAACATGTGCTTTTTTGTCCGGATCTGCCTGTGTTCGGCGAGGGGGAGTTTACTCCGGAGTATTTCGAGATTAAAAAAGAGCGAATAGCAAAAGCGCGCGCGCTGCTGACGGATGAGAAGTCGCGTGAGGCGCTGGATGCGCTGGTAGAATATAAGCTCAGCGGAAACATAGCTCTGCTTCAGCCGATAACTACGACGGCGGAAGAAGATGAAAAAATGCTTCCGTTGGATAACGCCGCGTTTGTCGATTTGGGCGCATACGACGGAGATACCGCGCGGCTTTTCGCAAAGGCTCACTCTGACTACGACTGTATATACGCTTTTGAACCGGATAAAAAGAATTTTATAAAGCTGCAAAGGAATATGGACGGTATGCGTGATACCGAGATTTTCAATCTTGCGGCGTGGAGCGAAAGTGCAAGCCTGCCGTTCAGCAGCCGCGCCGGGAGAAATTCTGCAATAGGATGCGGGAAGGCGTATGTGGAGGCGGATGCGCTGGATAATATGCTGTGTGACAGACGCATTACTTATGTTAAGCTGGACGTGGAGGGCGCGGAAAGAGAGGCCATATCCGGAATGCGCAGAATTATAGAAAAGCAAAAACCTGCGCTCAAGGTTTCGGCATATCACAGGATAGACGATTTCTTCGAGCTTCCTATAATACTCTCAGAGCTGGGCTATAAAAACGTGGCTTTGAGAAAGAATCCGTATTATCCGGCATGGGAGACCATAGCTTTTGCATGGGATTAAAATATAAAATATAATAAATAAAGGAAAAGAGCGTCTCCGCCGGTATGTGGCGTAGGCGCTCTTTTTAAGGAGTAAAAATGGAGTTATCCTGCGGAGCAGATCGGTCGGCTTTCGAGCCGCGCCGCATTTAGTAATGGGAAAGGAGAACTTTGCCAATATTATCTTAGAATCAATGACAACTGTGCGAACCGCAGCCGTGAGAGCCGCAGTCGTGACCTTCGTGATGCTCATGATGACTGCAAACATAGTCGGGGTCATACACGAGATTGTCAGCGAGCAGAGCTTTGACCGCTTCGTCGGCGTTGCCAGAGGCTCCGCTGTAGAGCTTTACGCCGGCCTCCGCGAGAGCGTTTCTCGCGCCGCCGCCGATGCCTCCGCAGATGAGAATGTCAGCGTTCAGATCGCGGAGTACGCCTGCGAGCGCGCTGTGACCACGACCCATAGTATCTACGACTTCTCCGGAGAGTATTTTGCCGTCCTGAACTTCATAGACCTTAAACTGAGCGGTGTGGCCGAAGTGCTGAAAAATGTTTCCGTTTTCATATGTTACTGCTATACGCATTTGTGATTTCCTTTCTGCTGTAAAAATTTTAATATCTCTGGCGCAATTGGGGCAATGGCAGCAGTGCGGCTCGCCTGTACAAAGCTCGTATTCTCCGCCGTCTATAAGCAGCTCAGCGCCGTTCACGAGGCAGTCCGCCAGCTTTTTTCTTGCGCTTACGTATATAGCCTGGACGGTAGCGCGGGATACGTTCATGCTCCCGGCGCATTCGTCCTGAGTCAGTCCGTCTGCGTCTATCAGGCGGATGGCTTCAAATTCGTCGAGAGTCATGGTTATGCGCTGCGCCGTCTCGCGTTCGGGCCGGAATATACGGCTGGGCGGCTGTTTGCATACGCGGCGGAGTTTGAAAGATCTGGGCATTGTCCCTCCTGTATTTATGGCATATGCCGGTTATTGATTTTATTATATCGCTGTTTCTGGCATATGTCAATAACTATATTATAAAAAACCTTCCGCCAATTTGCAGAAGGTTTTTGTTATCTCAGATTTCTATAGATTCGCCCGCGGCGAGGTATTGTATTTTATCGTGCATGGTTTCGGAAAGCTTTTCATAGCCGGATAGACCGGTGCAATGACAAGTGTAGAACTGAGCGCTGCTTTCGTTCAGCTTGGATGCGAGGCGGTTTATATAATCCTCGCTTTCTATCAGCTTGTCTGCGGGGGAGGCCAAGTGCATTCCGCTGACGACGTGCGTTATCTTTTCCCCGCCCAATATCAGCTCCGCCTTTTCCAGTATCCCTGCGATTCCGTTGTGGGCGCAGCCTCCTATGAGAACGCGCTTGTCTCCTTCCGAAATTATGAGGCTCTGCTCATGAATGAAAGGGTCGTTTGCCATTCCCGATTTAGTTTCGACGAAAAGCCCGTCGTTGGAGGGGCGCAGCTCGTCGTTCGCCGCGCCGGAGAAAACCTGCAGCTCGTCGTCTATAGTAAACCACTCTCCCGTATAGAGTATTCTGGGATGCTTAATCAGCTTGCGGTCCAGCCCGATGTTGTTTGCGAACTTCATTCCGCGCTCATAATGAGGAAGAAAGGCGGACTGTCTCACGTAGACCGTGGCCTTGGAGTTCGCGCTGAGAAAAGCTTTGAGACCGCCGCCGTGGTCGTCATGGCCGTGAGATATTATCGCCGCATCTGCCTCGGAAACGTCTATTCCAAGAGTTTCCGCGTTTTTCAAAAATTGCTTGCCGGGTCCGAGGTCAAACAAAAGCGTGTGCTTTTGAGTAGATATGTAAAGACTGAGACCGTGCTTGGTTTTCAAACGCTTGTCTTTGGTGGTGTTTTCCAGCAATACTGTGATTTTCATGCCGTCCTCCTGTGATATGCTGGAATATATTATATCACAGACGGCGATTTTTTCCTATTGACTGAGCTGCGCGCCGATGACCTCGGCGGCGACCTGAGCGCTCTTCATTTCGGTCTCGCCGAATTGATCCTGACGGCTCTTGCTGAGGACGATGACCGCGCCTATCGTATGGCTGTCAGAAATTATCGGCCGTATTATCTGCGCGCAGAGCGAGCTGAGATCTTCTCCTTCGTAAACGGGGATGCACGTGCCTTCCTGAGCGGAATTACACATGAAGGGAGTGCGGCTTTCTATGACGGCTTCGAGCTGCTTGCTGACGGGGCGTGCGGCGTATTCTTTCCTGTATTCTCCGTTGGCGGAGATTACGGTGTCCTTGTCACAGATAAGGACTGTATGCGAGAGGGCGTTTTCTATCGCTCCGGAAAAATCCTTTGCGAACTCACTCAGCTCGCCGACGGGTGAAAATTTGCGCAGAACAACGCTGCCGTCGCCGGCGGTGTATATCTCCAGCGGATCTCCTTCGCGTATGCGCAGAGTTCGCCGTATCTCCTTCGGTACGACTACGCGCCCCAAATCGTCTTATTGTGTCAACCAGGTTCCAAAAAAAATTTTACTCACGCACAAAAGCACGCAATATCAATATGTTCCGGTCTTTTAGCATATGTACTATGCGAAAATTACCTGCTAACCCATTGTGTCATTTTAGGACCAAAATCGACATGATTCGGCAGGAGAAAAGCCAGCCGGCAGACTGGCTTTTTATACTTTCGCAAAGAGGTCATCGAATTTCCAGATAATCTCAATGTTCTCTCTGTCAACCACATTCACCCGTTCAATGGCATCATACATAACTTCTTTTAGGGCTTCATCGTCTAAAGCGCTTGCCTGCTCCGCAATAGCCATCGTTTTATCCGTCTGACCTTCGGCACTTACCCAAAGCTCGTATTCTGATTCCGTTTGCTGAATCTGCTCTTTTAATTCAGCATGGCGTTTTTCGCGTTCTGATCGGAGGGCAATAAAATCTTCTTTCGTAATACGCCCCTCGCGATAGTCCATATAACTCTGTATCTTCTGCGTATCGCCGGCCTCCAGCTCCGCCGATAGGACTTTCAGCTTTTGCATGAGCTGCGTTCCCTTTGAAACTGTTTCCTGCTGCCGAGCTTTCGTCTCTATTTTCATAATAGAAATCTGTGCCTTCAACGTTTCAAAGATGACATCCTCTATGTCCTTTCTGTCCCACCGAACCTGCTGGCAGGCAGTTTCATTTTCCGACCAGTAAGAGGTCACACAGTAAAAGTGGAAATCCAGCCCAACGGTCTTTCCCAACTTGTGTCCGCAATGCGCACAATAAAACGGAAAACTTTCTGTTTTGCTCTTTTTCCTCTTAAAAGCCGGGTTCCGTCTGAGGGCTGCCTGCGCCGCGTCAAATTCTTCCTGGGTAACAATAGGCTCATGGGTGTTTTCATTGATGATCCATTCTTCACGCGACGTCCTGCGCTGAACCTTATCCCGGATAAATCGGCTTTCACGGGTGTTATTTACCATACAGCCCGTGTATTTCATATTGCCGAGCATTTCAAGGATTCTTTGATGGGTCCAGCGAGGCTTTCGGGGCTGCTTTGTGTCCTGACATTTACGGGTAATATTTTTATATTCCAGAGGGGTAGGAATACCCTCGGCATTAAGCTCTCTGGCAATCTGGCTTGTTGCTTTACCGGCAATTATATCCATAAATACCCTGCGAACAATCGGCGCAGTTTCAGGATCAATCACCATTTTGTGTTTTTGATTTGGCAACACCTTATAGCCATATAAACAGCACGATACATAGCCTCCGTTTTTCTGCTTTACCCTCATTCCAGACTTTACCTTTTTTGACAGGTCTTTGCTGTAATAGTCATATATCAAATTACGAAAAGCCACATCCATACCCGCCGTATTCCCTAAGTAGTTGTCGCTGTCATAGTGATCGTTTACCGACACCATTCTAACGCCAAGAAACGGGAAAATATGCTCCAGGTAATTACCGACTTCCAGATAATCACGTCCAAAACGCGAAAGGTCCTTCACAATAACGCAGCCGATTTTCCCCTCACGGATCAGAGCAATCATTCTCTGAAAATCCGGTCTTTCAAAATTGGTTCCCGAAAAACCGTCGTCGCAAAACTCCATCTGCTCAAATGCTGTCAGGGAAGGGGTGGAGGCTATATGACGCTGAATAATCTGCCGCTGTGCAACAATACTGTTGCTCTGATCCTTTGCCATGTTGGTTCTTTTATCCACATCTTCCTGCGACAAACGCAGATAAATCCCGATACATTTCTTCATGTCATGCAACCTCCTTCCTTAGTGTTTCTACCTTATCCATGATTGCCTTAAATTCATCCATATAATTAAACTTGATGTCAAGAGAGCTGTCCTCGTTCATTTTCATGGAAAGAATCATTGCGTCAACCATTTCTGCGGTGATTTCCTGAGCATCATAATATTTTTTAGCAAGTGCAGCCCATTTCTTTTCTCCCCTTATGTGTTCTGCATTTTGATTCAGTGTTGCCTCCAATTCACCCAACTGTTTTTCTAACTGAGTAATTTCTTTCAGAAGGACCTCACGGGTCTGCGCATAATCTTCCTGAGACAAAAGCCCTTCTCTTAAGTCACGGTACATACCGCTGAAAAGAGCTTTTTTGTGTTCTATCTTTGCCCTGAGAGACTTACATTCATCTATGTGGCCGGATTGCCGGTTCATGGCCTTTTTAACTGAAAGAAGCTGATGAAGGACCTCCTGCATATCCAAAAAAACTTCAAGCTGTTTTTTTATTGCCGTCAAAACTACATCGTCCAAATCAGCCTTTCGCATTTTTTTCGCATTGCACGCTCTGGTTCCATGCTCGGCATAGGTCGGACACTTAAAGGTAAAATATACCTTATCCTTTTTGGTACTGAATGACCGAACCAATTTCATAACAGCGCCGCAATCTGCACAGGTAAACTTTTTTCCATAGATATTCACAGCTTTTGGCAAATGGTCGTATTTTCCGCTATTCGCCTTTGCCTTTGCAGACGCCGCAGCGTTGATCTGCTGTACTTTATCAAACAAATCCTGTTCGATGATTGCCTCATGGGTATGTTCGACAATGATCCAGTCCGTTTCATCAGTACGTGTGTACGGAACACCTGCATACAGGCATTGCGTTCCTTTTCGCTGCGCCAAATGTCCCAGATAAACCATATCGTTTAGAATTTCTGTAACCATGTGCTTATTCCAGAGAATCGTCCGCGGCTTCTGGTTATTGTTGGTAACAATTCCCCTGTTCGCCTTATACTGGCCGGGTGATGGAATCCCCATATCATTCAGTTTCTTATTGATTCCCATATAGCTCATGCCTTCGCTGCGCCATTGAAAAATCAGTTGAACAATAGGGGCCGTTTCAGGATTCACAATCAGTTGATTTTTATTGTCCGGGGATTTCAGATACCCATATTTTTCCCACTTCCCAATATAATCTCCATTCTCCATCTTGCTTTTCAAAGCAGAAGATACTTTGCGGGAAATGTCTTTCGCATAGTAATCATTGATAATATTGGAAAGCGACACAGACAATGCTCCATTCGCTTCAACCGTTTCCGTGTCGAAATTGTCATTTACCGCAATAAAACGAATCCCCAAAAAAGGACAGATTTTTTCGAGAAAGTCTCCAGTCTCAATATAGTTTCGGCCAAGTCTTGAAAGGTCTCTTACAACAATACAGTTAATGGTACCGGTCTTGACATCTTCCATAAGCCGCTGCCATTCCGGTCTGTCAAAGTTCGTACCAGTAAAACCGTTATCTATATAAACGCCTACTTTATGCAGATAAGGACGACCGGAGATATAATCTTCCAATAAAGCAATCTGGTTCTCAATAGAATCAGACTGATCCAGATTGTCCTCACGAGAGAGTCGGGTATATATCGCTGCCTTATATATCTCTGACGGAACCTCATGCTGAACAGCTTTTACCTCGGCCTGCTGCCGCCGTTTTGCAGGTCTTGCCATTTAACCCACCTCCTTTACTAAGGAAACAATCTTCTTTGCGCTTTCCTTTTCCTGAAATTCGTTAAGGAAATCTATAATGGCCTGGAATTGGTCTGCATTGTTTAGGGTAACGCATACTTCTTTATTCAAAGAAATTTCAATGCGTTCCACAAAACTGACAACGACCCTTCGATTCAATTCCTGGATATTTTCATACTGCCGGAACTGTGCCAGCCAGCTTTGCTGTTCTGTAAGACCTGCGTTTACCTGATTTCGGCTGCTCTGCAAACGGGAAATCGTTTCTTTTGCCTCGGCAATTTTCTTATCAAATTCTGCCTTGAAAATCTGATATTCTTCCAAAGTGATAAATTCGCTTTTGAAGTCATCATATACTGAGGCTTTCATCTTCATGTTGTATTCAATAAGTTCTTCCTGCCGGCTGATTCTGCTTTGAATTCGCTCCAGCTCACGCCTTTCCCATGAAATACCATTCAGTTCTTTTAAAGCCAGTTCCAAATCCAACGCGAGCGATACCTGCGATTGGATCAGAGCCAGCACTACATCGTATATGGCCTGCTCGGTAATCCGGTGCGGATTACAGACAGTTTTATCCTGCTTATTTGCCGTACAAATGAAATACACATACTCTTTACCGTTAGACCTCGTTTTTTTACGTGTCATGGAGCTTTTGCAATCCTGACAGAAAACCTTGCCCGAAAACAAATGCACCGCACTGTCACCAGAAGGGCTCCTGCTGTCCTCAAGCATAAGTTTTTGCACAAGCTCAAAGGTAGCCGCCGGTATAATCGCCTCGTGAGCATTTTCTGTACGGCTCCATTCGGATTCATCCTTTTGTGTCCGGCTTTTCACTTTATAGTTAGGGGTAGATGATTTGCCTTGTACCAACGTACCCATATACATCTCATTTTTAAGAATACGGTAAATTGCCACCGCACTCCATTGTGTCTGTACCTGGCGTCTAAATCCTGTCTTATACTTAGAGCCGGAAAGACGCTTATATTCAAATGGCGAAGGTACTCCGTTCTGATTCAGTTTATCCGCAATTTGTTCGGGACTGAACCCATCCAACTTCATCCGAAAAATATTCTGAATAACCGGAGCAACCGCACGGTCAATCACAAGCTGATTTTTATTTTCTTCTGAACGCTGATAACCGTAAACCACATGCGTTCCTACAAATTCACCGTTCCGCCTTTTAATGTCCAAATTAGAACGGACTTTAATGGATATGTCTCTGCTGTAAGAATCATTGATTAGATTTTTGAACGGGATAATGATTTCATTTCCCGCCTCATGTGCCATAGCGGAATCGTAATTATCATTGATTGCTATGAACCGGATATTTAGGGCAGGAAAAATCTTCTCAATATATCTGCCCATCCCAATATACTCACGCCCGAAACGGCTGAGGTCCTTCACGATAATACAGTTGATCTTATTCTCTTTAACCTGTCCCATCATTTTCTGAAATTCAGGGCGGTCAAAATTTGTGCCGGTATAACCATCGTCACAAAATTCTTGTACTGAAACTATTTCAGGATGTTTCTTCAGGTATTCCATAATCAACTTACGCTGATTTGCAATACTGTTACTTTCCTTTTTATCACCAGAAACAGAAAAGTCGCCATCTTCCTTTGATAACCTTAGGTAGATGGCGGCATGATACTTCTTATCTAATATTTTTTGCATAATTCGCCACTCCCGTTGTTTATTGTAAAGCAACCGGAGTTTCGCTGATTTTGTCCACACTTATTATAACATGAACACCAGCGAAAGTCCACGCTGTCATTAAGAAAAATAGCGCCAATTTCTTCCAGAACTTATCTCACATGGAGGCAATCATATTAAGGAAATTGTCGGTTATCGTGTTTTGTGTATTGGCAAACGCTACCCGTACAACAGTGTCTCCAACCTTGAATTGATACGGATTTTTAATTTGCTCAACAAAAGATTTGATTCTTTCTTCTGTCGGGAGTGAACGATCAATTTTTACATCCCGAATATCTACAAGCTGTTCGGGGGAAATAGGCTGCTTCATTTCATTACTTGTCACTTTCAATCACCACCTTCACCTTCAATTCTTTCCAATAATTACCTCGTTTATTCGTAAAAACATAAACCGGGCCTGCGTACAATTACGCAGGTCCGGCCTATTGTATCTGATTTCGATTTTGTTTGCCGTATTTGCCTCGCCCCCCGGCAGCTCTGAATATACAAAGCGGGGTTACTATAGGCTGCGGTTAGCTTCACCGCATCATAGCCCCGCATATGCCGCCGCTTTGCCAAAGCAAGCGTACACCGCAGGGACTTCCCTTCAAGTCTGTGAGGGATTGTGAAAAAGTACCATTATGATCTGTGCTGTCATCGCGCCCGGTCTGCCACAGCCAGGTCAATGAGTTGCGTTGATCGCTCGGACAACCTGATTCATCACCTCCCTGGCTGCCTGTCTTTGCGCCGCCCCATTTGCCGCTCGAAACACAGAATGACGTACCTATAGCAACGTATATTCAGTTGTCAAAGAGCAGCGAGGGTACGGCAGTTATGACATTTCACAGTTTGGGATGGGCCAGAGCATTGCTGTCTGGCCGCACCCATCGGACTTGTCCGCCGAATATGTCCCTCTATTATTCATTTCATTTTTGGGGCAAAAAGGGGTGGGGTTACAGCAAATTTTTATCAAAATATTTTTTTAGCTGCCGCAGTCCACGCTTAATACTGTCCCGTACAGAGGTGATTTCGCAGCCTTCCGCCCTGGCAATCGCAGCATTGTTCATGCCGAGAAAATAGCGTGCATAAATCCGCTGCCGCTGTTTTTCTGATAAGGTGGCAAGCCCTTTGTAAAGAGTTTCCGTCATGCGGCGCTGTTCCAAAATTTCCAAAGGAGAGGGCTGTACAATCAATACATCCCGCTCAACATTGGCATCAAAGTCCAGAGAAAAATATGCTTTGTGCCGATATGTACGCAAAATATAAGCCGCCTCGTTCAGCTTATACTCATGGAGCAGGTCAGCCACTTCATCCGGTACCTCCACAGTAATGTCTGTTGTATAAAACGGGTAATAATCCCGCAGATTGATTTCCTTCATAGATAGTCCTCCAATTTCGATCTTTAGGTTGGTTTCTGGCAAAATCGAAATCAGAGGTGGAGAGCGACAGCGAATACATCCAGAGGAAGGCTTGTCCTTCACCCTATATAGCAAAAAACGCGGCTGCCGAAAGACAGACGCGTACTCATGCTGTTTGCTGGTTTTTCTTATAGAAAAAAGACAGGAAATGCCATATCCTGTCGAATGGAAAAGCCCCGTAATCCAGCGCAGGATTACGGGGCTTGATATTCCATATAACCGGTCTTGTCGAGGCCGGCGGTTTGACTTCGGCTGCAATTCCTTTCCTCCTTCTGCAAAGGAGGAAAAGGGTAGTTCTTTCTAACCTCCTTCAATTTGGAGGAAATTATATCGGGAAATTTCCCATTATTTTTCCAGAAGTGTTATAGTTCTATCAAAATCGAGCGCAAATTTCACTTATTAAAGAGTGCTTTCGACAGCTAATTCCATTATGTGAGGAAAGGCGTACACAAGAAAAGCACAGCGGCGAATTTCATCGCAACTGTGCTTTCTTAGGAACAATCAAATTTGTACCCAATCCCGTAGACGCTTTTTACATAGTCCGGCAGATCAGGAGCAACCTTTAACTTCTTTCGCAGGTTACTCACGTGGTTATTGACCGCTTTACGAGAATAGTAAGTATAATCCTCATTCCATACCAAATCCATAAGCATCTCGTAGGTAAATACCCGTTTGGGATTCAAGATAAGCAGAGAGAAGATTTCAAATTCCTTGACAGTTAGCTCAATCACCTGTCCGCGGACCGTTACAAGCCTCTGCTCTAAGCAGAAATACAAATCACCCTCTCGAACTTCTGTTAAAGGTTGGCTGACCTTCTTGGGGATTGAGTATTTGCCTCGAAAGATGGGGAGATATAGGTTATCGGCCGAATTGAGACTGCCGGTTTCATTCTCAAGGACATACTGTGTTAGCTCCTTTTTTTGATCTACAGTAAGCAGGGCAAACAATTTTTCTCCTATCTGTTTGCCGGATTCAGCCAAATTAAGCACAACTAATTTCCCATATCACCACCACCTAACGATTGTTAAATATTTCAATTATTTTTCAAAAACTATGTCTGCGATTTTTGGGGGCAGTTTCATCATATCCTGCATGGGAACAAACCCAAATTTTGTATATAGCCGCTTTCCTGATTCGGAGGTTTCTAAATAAATTTTAGAAATGCCGCGTTTTATTGCTTGTTCTACAAGCCATTTTATGATTGCTTCGCCTACACCCTGTTTTCTAAATTGTGGCTTGGTATAGATGTTCATTAAATAGGCGCATTTCCCGGTTGGATTATCCGGCGAGGGCATCTCCCGATAAAAGCAGATGCCTCCGCAGCCAACAATTTTATCCTCTGTATAGGCAAAACAAGCGATATGTTCATTCTGTGCCAGTGCCTTTTGATAATAAACACGGTTTTCCTGCTCCAAGTCACCTGTGTTTTTGCTTAGCGGGATTGAGAATACTTCGTGCAAGACCTCCATGCGCCATTCCATTAGCAATTCTATCTCATCAAGTGTTGCCTTTCGTATCACAATTTCCATTAAAAATTCCCCGCTTTCATCACAACAGGTATTTTTGTCATATCCAGCTTACCCTTTGTATTCAGCGGGATTAACGGCATTTTGACAAGGAACCTGTATTACTCCTTATAAAGAAAAATTGATAAATCCGCTCGTCCGCATCACAGTATAAAAAAGGAAACCGACCTTTTGGGTCGGTTCGCTTCTACCTCATCATTTTTCAGCAAATCGGAGTTGCCCTCCGATACTTGCTACAGCATATGGTGGGATAAAAACTCCTTGACCCTTTCTGAGTGCGGATTCGTAAAAAGTTCTTGCGGCGGGGCATCCTCCTCGATAACACCTTTGTCGAGGAACAGCACGCGTGTAGAGATAGTACGCACAAAGGTCATCTCATGGGAAACGACAATCATTGTTGTTCCTCTTTGTGCCAGGGACTTAACAACTTCCAACACTTCGCCCACCATTTCCGGGTCCAATGCACTGGTCGGTTCATCAAACAACATCAGTTGAGGCTCCATGCACAGCGCCCTGGCAATAGCTACCCTTTGTTTCTGCCCGCCGGAGAGTTCCAATGCGCCCCGGTGCCAAAAGGGCGCCATCCCCACTTTTTCCAGATTATGCAAAGCAATGTTCTTTGCTGTTTTTCGATCCATCCGTTTGACCGTTATCAGGGGGAGTGTGCAATTTTCTAACACGGTTCGATTGGCAAACAGGTTAAAACTCTGAAAGACCATGCCTACCTTCTCATGTAGTTCTTTTAGAGGAGCCGACATATTCGTATAATCCGTCCCGTCTAAAATCACGGAACCCTTGTCCGGTTCCTCCAGGAAATCAATGCAGCGGATGAGCGTAGATTTTCCGGACCCGCTGGGGCCAATGACAGAAATCACATCGCCTTGATACACATCCAAATCGATCCCACGCAGAACATGATCGCCGTCAAACCCTTTTTCCAATCCCCGCACACTAAGGACACATTTTTTCTCATCCATTCGCCTTGTCCCCCTTTCCCGGATTACGCCGGTGTAAGGCACAATCCACTAGTTTATTCAATCCATAAGAGAGCAGGACAACCAGTACCAGGTACAGAACCGCCGCTACAAGATAGGTGGGAAGATACCGGTAGGTTTTACCCGCAATAGATGTAGTGGCAAACATAAGCTCTCCGAAACCAATAACCGTAAGTACCGATGTGCCCTTAATATTGTTAATCAGCTCGTTGACAATGGAAGGAAGGCTGTTGCGTATAGCCTGAGGATAAACCACCCTGGTAATTGATTGCCAGGGCGTGAATCCCAGAGAAAAGGCCGCTTCCTTTTGCCCCTGCTCAACCGAATCGATACCACCGCGAAGCACCTCTGCCAAATAAGCAGCAGAATTCAAAATCACAGTAATCAAGGCAGAGGCAAACAGAGACCAAACCTGATTGACCTGTGTAACAGATGCACCCGGCATCAGAGCCTTCACAATAGAAAAGCCTCCGTAATAAATAATACAGGCCTGTACCATCATGGGCGTTCCGCGAATAATGGTTACATACAGTTTCTCCAATGTCAGCATTATGTACTTCACATACTGAACAGGTCTGGGATCTCGCAACGTAGGCTCATTCTGCCGAATGTAAGCCAGCACCACAGCAAAGGCAAAGCCAATCCCCGTGCCAACTACGGAGGCCGCCATTGTCTGACCGATACCGCTGATCCATGCCTTGCGCTCGCTCATCAGCAGATAAAGCATGGCATCCAGATCGCCTTCCGGCATTTCAGAAAGGCCCGCCACCCGGATAAACCGGTATATCAGCCATACGGCCAGGACAAGCACGAGAGCAGCAACGGCGCCCCAGAACCAGCAAAAATTCTTTGCTTTCAAACTCGTTTTCATAATTGATTATTCGCCTCCGCGCTCGATAGCAGCGTCAAAGAGTGCCGTTCTGTCTGCCTCGCTGATCTCATCCAGTGCTGCATTGACATCTTCCAGCAATTCCGTGTCTCCTTTGCGAACTCCTACGCAAATGCCGCTAAAATCCAGTTCAAAGCCTTCCCCCTCATCGAAAGTAAGACCAACCAATTCCTCATATTGAGAGGTATAAACCTCTACAGTTTCCCGGTTAATGACAATTCCGTCCACCGTTCCCTTGAGCAGCCGATCCAGCATGGCGGGAATCGTATCGACCGGAGAAATATGGTTGACACCGGGAATCTGGTCAATCACCGTGTCCAGACGGGTACCCCGCTGTCCCAGAATAGAGGCGCCGCTCAGTTCTTCCAGAGACGTTGCCCCGGCATAGGCGGAATCCTTATTCACCAGAACCGTGTACTCTGTTTTGGTAACAGCGTATGTATTGGAAAAATCTGCGGCCTGACGATGTTCCGGAGAATCCAGCATACCGGAAATAACCATGTCAATCTGTCCATTATTCAGCGCCTGCATCAACCCGTCAAAAGAAACCTTTACAAACACAGGCTCCTTACCCATAGCTTCAGCCACCCGCTTCGCAATTTGCACATCGTAACCATCGCCATAGAAACCGTCATGGTTTTCAATCGGCATATTGTACTCGGTGGCGCTGTCCTCTTCCCAGTTGTAGGGGACATAGGCAAACTCGCAGCCAATGCGCACTGTATTATCTTCCGTTTCCGTGGAATTACTGCTGCATCCAGTGGCAAGCAATAAGACCGCCGCCATCAACACACAAAAAACCTTTTTCATAAATTTTCATCCTTTCTTTTCAAAAAATCTTCTTTTAGCCTCTTTTGGATTTTAGGCCAGTACCAGTCATGAAACAGCAGACAGCATCTTGCGGTGTCAAAGGATGTACCATTACCGCAATAGCTATGCAGCATAGAAGATCGCATAGCCAAATCATGCTGAATCTGCCTGTCAGACGGGAATTCTTGGGTATCAGTCATATGGTTGTTTTTTTCCGCACTTTCAACATTGCTTTTCTTTAGACGCAATCCCATATACTACTACATTTCCTCCCTCAAACCACTAAATTCCGCCTTCATATTTTCAGAAAAGACGGTAGTAAGACGAAGAAGCTCTACAATATCCTCGTCGGCCATGTCAGCCATAGCATTTATTTCTGCTCTGGCAGCGGGTAGGACAATGCCTTCCGCATACTCCAGTCCGGCATCCGTAAAACGGACAATCTTATTCCGGCGGTCATTTTCTGATTCTGTCAAAGACACATAGCCCAATTTCCAAAACTTTTTGATAATGGCACTGATCGTCTGTTTGGTTGCCGACATTCGCTCACTAATTTCCGATTGCAGACAGCCATCTGAAGAAAACCAGATGATGTCCAGCACAAACAGTTCCTTCGCCGTCAAGCCATGCTTTCTGGCGCACATTTCGTAGGCAGCATATTGCAAATCCCGCAGCCTGCCATATTGATTTACATATCCTCTCACTTTTTCCAGCTCCACATGATTATCCTCCCATTTTTGATAGTCTAACATTTGTTAGTCCGAGATTTGACTTTAGTATAGCACAAGAGATATGCTTTGTCAAGGGAACACAAAATGGGTTTTCGTCATGATATGTGGGAGGACATCCTGCACGACAGATAAAATGCAGGAGCGACAGCTCTGATAGCCGCCGCCCAGATAGTTTGCAATCTTTCTATTTCTTCTGACAGGTGGGACAATAGGTACTTCCTCTGCCGCCAATTACCATGCGGCAAAGGAGTTCTCCACAAATGGAGCAAGGCTTTTCTTCACGGCCATATACCTGTAAAAACGGCGTGTTACGATAATCCTGTCCTTTCGTTTCTAAATATTCCTCCGGTGTCATTTGATTTTTTTCGATAAAATATGCTAATTGTTGGGGAATGGCGGTGGCAAGCCGCGTCCACTCCGTTTCTGTCAAGCTGTTAGCAGGCCGCGCCGGATGGATTTTTGCTGCAAACAAAATCTCATCCGAATAGATATTGCCAATGCCGGCGACGATGCTCTGATCCAGTAAGCATTCCTTAATTGATTTTTTGCGTTTTCCCAGACGATCCCGCAGATATTCCGCACTACATTCAGAAGTCAACGGGTCAACCCCCAGCTTTTCAATCCCGCTGTATGTATCGGTTTCTCCGTCTGCTATCAACCAAAAGCGTCCAAAACGACGGGTATCTGAAAAACGCAGCTCTTTGCCATTGCTTAGTCGAAAAACAAGATGGGTATGCTTTTCTTCCGGCATATCCGCAGGAGTTACCAGGAGGCATCCGGTCATTCGCAAATGCAGGACAATATGGTCGCCGCTCTCGAACCAAAGCAGCAAAAATTTCCCCCGGCGCTCAGCACGGTCAAAGGTCTGTCCAATTAACCTGCCGCAAAACGCGTCCGCAGAGGGATGTTCAATAATCTCCGGCCTATGAACCCCAATATCCTGAATCGTAAGACCCTGCACCTGTGGTTCCAGCACCCTTCTAATTGCTTCTACTTCCGGCAATTCTGGCATACTCCTTACCGTCCTTTCTTTCCTATTCACATTCCTTTTTTCGCACTTTTCTTTATTTTTTCGTGGTAGAAATAATTCACAATGACAGGCGGCGCTTCAAAAGGACGCATCATACTGTCATCGTTCACCACATAGTCAAGACCGGCTTCCGCTGCATAGGCTCTCAGTTCTATATCCAGCAATTCCCAATATTCTGGATTTCCCTTTTGATAAATCTCCTGGTAAATCGGCAGCAGCTCCGGGTGCTTTTCCCGTATATACTCCAAAATCACCGTTTTATAGCTGCCGCGCAGGTTGAGGTTTTCCAGCCATACCAACTGACACTGATCCTTTACCCTGTCGATAATGGCAGGCACGTCCGTCAGCGCCGGAAAGATCGGGGAGATGAAGCAGGTGGTGCGGATGCCTGCCTCATGCAGCGTTTTCATGGCGGCAAGCCGTCTTTCAATCGAAACCGCTTTATCCATATCGGCCCGGAACGCCTCTTCTAAAGTATTGATGGAAAAACCAACCCGGATGTCTGAAAAAGTCTTAAGCAAGTCTATATCCCGCAGAACCAGGTCAGACTTAGTTTGGATTGTTATTTTTACACCGCTGCCCTGTAACTGCTCCAGCAAAGAGCGGGTGCGGCGGTATTGTTCCTCCTGGGGATTGTATGGGTCGGTCACGGTACCAAAGAACAGCTCTTTTCCGGCATACTTTTCCGGTTTCCTGATCTTGGGCCAATACTTTACATCCAAAAACTCTCCCCAGGGCTCCGGATGGTTGGTAAACCGTTTCATAAAACTGGCATAGCAGTATTTGCATCCGTGAGTGCAGCCCACATACGGATTCACAGCATAATCACAGACGGGAAGGTCTGTCTTTGTGATCACGCTTTTGGTATTGATTTCTTTTATTATCATATTGCTGTCATTCCTTTTGCGCTTCTGAGCGCCGCATCCTGAAAATGATTGCCAGGATTCAGCTCAAATGTCACCTCAATCCCAAGCTGCCGGTAATGCTCCGCAAGGGCTTCCGTATTGTCCTGCACGGTTTTCAGAAGCGGATGTCTTGTCTTTTTCTCCTTGTCTCCCAGGGACAGATAGATCCTGTCGGGTTTCCGCAGCATATCGTGGCCTGTAGTAAAATCCAGAAAATCAGGAAACCAGAGTGAGCCGGATATACTTGCCGCGCGTTCAAAGGCATCGCATCGGTACATTGCATAAAGGGCGAACAGACCGGCAAGAGAGTAGCCTGCGATACAGGTACGCATTGGACTGCCGCAAATAAGCGTCCTGGCCTTTGGAAGTATCTCGGAAAGAAGCAATTCCAGGTATTCATCTGCTCCGCCCGTAGCCGCCGTATCATCCGCCGACAGTGGAGGACAATACCACGGCGTCATATCATGGTTCCAGTCAAGGTTCCCGATGACAAGCACATTGACATCACCCGCGCTGATTTTTCTCACTTCACGCATGACTGATTCTCCATCGCCGGTATAGGTGTTCAGGACGATCAATGGCCGATCAGCCTGCATGGCGGGATAGAGCGTGACTTCTTTGCCCGATACGCTGAATTTTCTTTTTTCCAATGTAGATTCGGAGGATAACTGGCTGCACATTTTACCAGCCTCCCATATGGATATGTCCATCCGGGCTGCTGCTATACTGCTCTAAAACCAGCTCGTCCTCCTTCGGGTATCCTACTCCGATAAAGCACGGGGTCATCCAGCCCTGCGGCACGCCCAGCGTGTTCAGCACAACGTCGTGTTCTTTGTTCAGCGGAATCCGCAGCGAGTAGCCCAACCCCTCGTTGATAACGGCCAGCATGATATTTTCGGCCACACACCAGGCGGTGGTAAGGGGATTTAATTTACTTACCCATTCCGCGTTGAGCCTATTGCATTTGAACAGGGGGATAATCACATAGGGGCAGTCCACCAGCATGGTATACTGCCTCGGCATGGCATAGGCATACATTTTCTGCGCCAGATTGGGGCGCGTATATGTGCGGTTGCTGTCCACATAGCGTTTGGCAACAGCCTTTGCATAGGCAAAGGCGCGCTCCTTATCCTCGCGCTCATGCAGAACAATAAACTGCCAGCTTCGGTAGTGATCCCAGGAAGGGGCCTTCATGCCTGCTTCCAGAATCCTTTTGATTGCCTCAAAATCAACCTCCCGGTCCGTCCACTCACGGCTTGTTTTCCTTTGATTGATAACTTCATGAAATTCCATCGTATCATACGCCTCCTCGGATTTCTTACCATTTGTTCCAGCGGACTTTGTTTTCCACAGTTGCTTTGACCTGTGCGGGCAGGAGCGGGTCTTTGATGGAGTACCCTAATACCACCATAGCGGGCAATCCCCAACCATCCGGCACCTTCAGGAAATTCTTGATTTGCTCCGGCTCTTTCTTCACCGGAATATGGACCACGCTGCCAACTCCTTCGGCGGTGGCGGCCAGCAGCATATTTTCAATGAGCGCCCAGGTCGCACCGTAATCCATCAGACCATAGCCGTTCTTGTCCTCGCTCAGAGGGTACTTCTGCTTGTAATAGGGAAGAATGACGCAGGCTGATTCCTCAATCATGCTGCGCTGGCGCGGGTAAGCAATCTTAAACATTTCCTGCTGCGGGGTCTTTGGCTCCTGAATCCGGCAGGGATAGGGCCGGATGAACTTAGCCAGCTCCATTATCATAGCTTTATCCGTCAGGGTAAGAAGTTCCCATCTTCTTTGATGATTTGAAGAAGGCGCCTTCAAGCCTGCGTCCAAAATCCGCTCCAACACCTCTCTGGAAATCTCCCTGTCCTCAAACTGACGGATGCTTCTTCTCGTGTTAATGACCTCATAAAATTCCATTTGTTATTCCTCCGTTTCCTGATTTACCAACATCGTTAGATTCTTTGTAAATGTCCGGGACAAATCAACCAACTGCTTTTGTTCCTCCGGCGTAAACATTGACATAGCCGTGTCCTCCGCCCATGTGATATGCCGAACTACCTTTTCACAATAAGTCCGACCTGCTTCTGTCATTTCCACCATTTTGTTTCGTCTATCTTCCGGTATCTCCGTAATGGTAACATAGTGATCTGTCCAGAGATTTCTAATGATGGAATTCACGGTTTGCTTTGACTGAAACGTCCGCTTACATATCTCTGCCTGCGTCATCCCTTCCTTTGCATAAAAGAGAGCGTTCAGCACCAGCAAGGTTTTCATCAACATACCGTGGCGTTTTGCATATTCGTCATACAAAGCGTACTGCTGATCCCTGAACTTGCAGTACAGATAGGCGTTTTTCTTATCCTCCTTATTCATAGTTCACCACCCCTGAGTCCATTCTTTTACGGTCAAATATTTGACTACTTTTATTTTAATTGAACTCCAGGGATTTGTCAAGTCTCTTGAAGGTTTTCCACTGGCCTATTTTATTCCCGCGAGAAAGAGGCAAGCAATGCAATCTTCCGTAAGATTGCGTATTTTAGGCAGGAAACCGTTCCCGGTATTCCTGCCTAAAATGCTTGTTGGTGACATATCCCCAAACCCCTGAGATCATCGCCTGCGGCGATGGCTGCGCGTTCCGTTGGAACGCTGAAACCGAAAGCAGAAGGAAACTATTGTCGCGATTTCTGTATATCCCGCTGTGGCTCCTGTCCGACGGGAAGTTCCAGAAGATAATCCACATTGGCCTTCACATTATGAAGTTCTTTCATTTCTGCTCTGGCCTGCTTATAAGCAGCATAGGCTTTCCGTTTCTGTTCCAGAAGTCCAGTATATTCCTCCCGTAAGGACTTGACTGAGGGCAGCTTTGTAATTCCCAGGCTGTCAAAATGTTTTTTTGCCGCCTGATGCAGAAGGATTTCCGTCTCGTGCTCGGAACGGAATTTTTTGCTGTAGCCGGCCTTGCGGTATTAAATATAGACCGCTCGTGTTTTCGCATAGTTCACAATCTGTTTCTGCAATTCGCCGTTGGCCGTCATTCGTAATTCCAGGTCTTTGATTTGTGTGGACAGTGCGTTAAAACGGTCCGTAACCGTAGCCGTTCTTTCTTGCAAATCCTCATAACTCATATTGCCATGCTCTTTGAGATAGATTACCGCCTGGGATAGCTGCTTTAAGTTAAAGACCTTCGCCCAGCGTTCATATCCCGGACCTTTACCGGCCCGGATCGCCGCCTCAATATCCACCAGCAGACCGACTTTGGAAACCGGTTTTGCGGGAGCAACACGCCGGAGCTTTACAGTACGGGTGCCGGCAATCCGTTCTTTTATGGCCTGCTCGGTATAATCCCCTTTGAGCGTATCGCACCGGGTATAGTTCTCCTGGCCCGGTACACGGAAACGGAGGTGCTTTCGTTCCCGGTTGACTTCAATACCGGCAGCCTCCAGCTTTTTCAAAAGTTCTTCAAAATCTTTCGGCTTTTCTTCCAGGGCCGCGTCGATTGCCCGGCGTATCTGCTCCTGGAAGGAGGGCTGTTTTTTACTTCCCAGCCATGTGCCGTAATGAGTCCGGCTCGGTTTCGGGTCCTCTACAATCGATAAGCCATGTTCCAGACAGAGCTTGTCATTCATGCGCCGGATCGCCCAGGTGGAGCCCCAGAAGTTGCGGAATTTCTTCTGACAGTCCAGCGTTGTAGAGTTGATTATGATGTGGTTATGAACATGGTGCTTATCGATATGGGTGCAGACGACAAAAGCATGATTGCCTTTCGTTAGCTTCAGCGCAAGTTCCCGCCCAATCTGATTCGCTTCTTCCGGCGTGACCTCGCCGGGTTTGAACGCCTGCCGGAGATGGTAGGCAATCACATCGTCCGCGCCCTGGCTCCTTCCGGTCTGGTTAAAATACTGCCGCTTGGAAAGAAGAAATTCCGCATCCGCAATCCTGGTATCGCACTCGTACCCATAAATGAATTTTCCAAAATCCGTTTTCTGCGGATTTTCCACATAATCAATGATGTCTGCAATAGCCGTGGAAATATCTCGGCCTTTTCCAATATGCAGCGGCATCAGCCGTGTGGTCGCCACCCCATCACCCCCTTAATCAAATTTCAGCCGGTCATCGTTCCGGCTGTCTGTGCGGTTTCGGTTTATCGCTGTTCGCCTTCTGCCTGCTGTTCCTGTTCAGACTGTCATGGACAGAAGTTTTCTTCTCCTGGGCCTGTGCATACTCCCGCCTGGCCTGTGTGAGAAATAAATCCGTAAGCCCTGGGTGGCTGCGGTCCACCACAAAATAAATATTACTGTCACGGACAGAGCTGCCCGGATTTTCATAGACCGGAATGGTTTTTGCCCAATCCTTATTATCACGGGAAATACGCCCATCCCAGTCTTTTTGCCGGACTGTGACCGCGAGCACATAAAACATCCGGTCATAACCGAATTGTTCCAAAACCTGATGTACGGCCTCTGCGCCGAGGCGGTTATCATGGTAGTGAGCGGCAATGGCCTGCTCGATTGCCTCCTTGCAGGCGATATTTGCCCTATAAGAAGCGCGGTACTGATCCAACTCCCCATGCTCGCGCGCATAAGACGCGGAATAAGGATAGATAGCTGTATTGTCTTTCAATCTGATACCTCCAAAATAAGAAAAGGGCGGGACACCGAAATGTCCCGCCGCAAAAGTTTATGAAAAAATGAAATCCCTGAGCGCGTAGTTTATGCCGCCGATTTTCCCGGTCAGCCAGGCCGCCGCCATCGGCAGACCGTAGGGGCTGATCAGAAATGCAATTACCAGCCACGAAAGCCCCGCCCACAGGCCGGCGGCAAAGAACAGAACCAGCGACGCCAGAAAAACAATGCCGGACAGGATTCCCAACACCGCCCCGGATGTAATTACCAGAAATTTGCACACCAGATAGAGGATTCCCGTAACCAGGACAAAGGGTAACGCTAATATTTTGAACACCAGCCGCATAAGCCAAGCCTCCTTTCGTGGGAACATGATCTGTTCCTCTATAAAAATTTTACTGTGGCCGGTTCGGAAAAGCAACGGTTTTTCTTTCTGTTTATGAAATGTTCGCAAATCCCCGAAGCAGCTTTTCCATACCATCCCACAGGCCGTCCAGTCTGGCGCACAAATCCTCCACATCGGCGGCATAGACGCTGCCGGTCTCGTTGGCCCGCCGGGTGTACTGGTTTAAGTTATTGGAACAGATACGAAGGAGCCGTATCATTTCCTGAATATCGTGCATATCCAGATGGATAATGTAGCCGTCCACCGCCATCTTGCGCAGATATGCAGAAAGATTTGTAATTCCCAGCTCCGCCATGCGCTCTTTTATGAGAGCCGCCTCCTGCTCGGTAACGACAAATTCTACCCGTACAGAGTGCTTGTTACGCTTGCCCGTCATCGTTCCGACCCGTTTCTATGGCGGATAGTTTTATGGGAGACCGCAGACGGTTGCAGCTCCTTCAACTGGCTGCGCACAGTGCCTTTTTGCAAGCCGTCTATATACTCTTTTATATTGCCGGGCTTTGCATGGTAGGAACGCTTAAACCGCTCCCGTTTCAGGATTATGGCAAGCTCCTGTTCACTTTCGGGGCTGTAGAGCATAAATTTGGGATTTCCATGCTCCGGCGAAAGCTCATTGATAAACCCTCTGCGGGTCTGATACGGCAGGGTAACAACAGCGCCATCCTCGAAAGTGACCGTTACCTTTTCAATCGGGCAGGTCAGCAGCTTTACACGCTCTACATGTTCGGGATAATCCAGCGGATAAAGATTCCCTATCACTTTGCCGCCCTGAACCCCTTTTATGGAGAGGGCAAAGGCAAGAACCGGGTCTTTGGTCTGCTCATGGTAATATTTCCATACATTATTTTCATAGCTGCCATCCAGATAGACTTCCCGCTCCCGCAGGGTATAGGTACCGCAGGGCCTTGACATCCAGAGAAGGCGCCTGTCCTCCGGGTCCGATGATTCAGCCAATTTGGGGATCAGTTCTTTATCCATATCAAAATCATCTTTATAGTGCTGTGTATGCAGCTCCATAATCTGACCTAAAGCATCCAATATATCTACATTTTCAAATTTTACTCCCATTTATCACCGTTCCCTTTCCAAATCAGGCGGTACGATCTGCCTGACATCGTGTTCCGGGCGGTCCGCTTTCAGGCGTTCCATAAGGGACGGTTTATCCCCCGGCAAAGTCTCCGGGGCAAGCTCTTTTATTTCCTCATAAGTCTGCCCGTCCGTCAAATCGGGACGGACAGGGGGCTCATTGTTCATCCTGCCGTCCAGCATGTTATAATTTCCGGTCTGGCCTTCCTCGTAAAGCTCCGCATTACGCAGATAGCTTTCGGGCGGCTGGAAGGGCTGCCCCGCAAACAGGATTTCCCTGCTTAATGTAAACTGCGACAGCACTCCGTCCCGAAGTCTGGCAAATTCCTCATACTGCCGCATGGTAAGCCCGCGGTTCAGCATTTCCTCCTGGGTATGCGCCCATCCCTCGCCATAAAGAAAATAATACATATCCGGCTGGTCGCAGACAAAGCACAGGGAACCGTCCTGATTATCATAATAGGGCGACGGCACACCCTGATCGTGACAGCGTTCCTCACGGCCTAAATATACCCGGTTATCCGCACCGATCATAGCCACCATACCGGCATAATTGCTGTGTACCGCGGACCGGATTTCTACCAGCGGGTCCAGCTCCGCTATGATCTGCCTGCCAGGAATCTCATTTTGTTTTTCTGCCGCTTCATTCCTCGGCGTGGTTTCAGCGTGGGCGCGGGCATCTAATTCCGGCTGAGCGGCACGCTTTTTCACCGCGCCGGGTTCCGGCTCTTTGTTCCTCACATAGTAATGCACATTGGCCGTTATCCTGCTATTCATTTCTCTGGCATAGGTTTCGGCAGCCTCACGGCTGTCAAATTCCAAAGGCTTGCCGTCCTCCTTGCACCAGCTTTCTGCATGTCCAAAGATAGAGGCGGCGCTTCGCACCGCCCATACACCGTATGTCTGTTCCATATTGCATCCTCCTGTTATCGTTCCTGCTGCCGGCCCGGTTTTGCGTGGCCGGACGGTTCTACGGATTTTGTTTCCTTCAACTGCTGCCGGACAGAGGGTTTCCGCTCTGTCTCTGGCTGGGAATCGGTGATATTGACATACTCGCCAATGATACAAAGCGCCTCTCCATAGCTGCCGGAAGCAAACACCCGGTCCGTCATTTCCTTTGCCTGGTCCTTCCGGCCATATTCCCGGAGAGTATGGGCGGCAATTCCTACCAGGTTAAAAATATTCCCGTCCTGGCCGATCAGAGCACAATCCGGTTTCTCCGGTTCCGGCGAAGGTTCTCCGATAAAGCCGCCCAAACGGTTGGGTACAAAATCAGACAGCCATGTGCCGCCGAAATTCTCATGGGTCTGCAAACGCCACATGGCAAGTTTTCCAATATCCAGATTCACGCCCTCAAAAGGATAGAGCAGACAAGTCATGCCGTCATACTGGAAAGCGGAAACATCCTCAAACCTGCTGCCGCCTTTCAAAATCCCCGATTCCGTAAACATATCATTGATTCCGTCCACCCATTCCTGTAAGTCTCCACCGCAGCCCATCAAAATCAGACCTTCTTGACTTTCCATACAGCGTAAATCATCTGTTGTAATCGTGCTGATACTCAAAAAATCGCCTCCTATCGTTCCTGTTGATTTTCCTTATTCTGCCGGGCAGCTTTCCTTTCCGGCATTTTCTTTAGCTGTTCCCGGACAGAGGGTTTCCGCTCCGCCTCCCGGCAATCCGTGAGAATATCGGATAGAGACTGCTCCCAACGGTTCCCGAATCCGCGTATGACCGTCCCCGCCAGCGCGCCATTATTCCGAAACATCTCCAATGTGTCAAAAGCCCGTTCAAACAGCTTTATGTTCCTCGCGTCCACACAAGGGGCAAAATGAATGATTCCCTTTGGATAGTCCCCGCCAGTGCCAATCCAGCCGCGGATAAAATGATCAAAATTCTTTGTAATCCCGGCGCCGGCCAGCTCTGCCGCATGACTGGAATTCACAAGGTTCGTTTCCGCATACTGCCGGCCTAAAACCAATATTCCTGTATCTGGGTCGAACATAAAACGCCGGTTATCAATCTGCTGCATATCAACGGTCTGCGTCCCTGTATCAATCCGCATAATATCTGCTGTAATCGGTATTTTTTCTATAAGCATCCCTCCTGACTGTGTTTGACAGCGGCACAGCCGCGCAGCCGTTCCCGAAGGGGACGATCTGCCAGACCTGCAAAGGTCTGGCGTCATCCCTGGGAAGACAAAAAAATAAGCGCCTCCCAAAGCGCCTTTGTCCGCAACTTAGCCCCATTTCAGAGACCATGAGTATTCTAATATAGGTACCTGTCAAACCGGCTCTCGAAAGCCTTATAAATCAAGCCCTTTTTTCATTAAGTTGCGGACACATTACCCTGATTCTGCCGCTTTCTGCGCTTGCGTTCCCGCTCGGATTTCCGTCTCGCAAAAGTGCGGCAGGCATCGGAACAATATGCCTGGCTGGTTGTCGGAAGATAAGCCTTCCCGCAGACCGGGCATATTTTCTGTTTCATAGATGTGTCCTCGCCCGTAATGGCAGATTCTAAAGACGGATCGGTTGAAAGCACCGCCTTACGGAAGTACCGGCACAGTGAGCCGGTCCACCATTTATTCAGCATATAGCAGGAACAGTCTAAGGGTAGGCAGAGCTTATCCCGGTCATCATAGTTGGCACAGAAATATGTTACCAGCCTTCGGATTGCCGCGCGTTCAGACCGTGTTAGTCCACGGCAGGGCGGCCCGCTCACTTTTTGCCGCCTTTTCTCGCCGGAAATTCCAGCTTGAAATTGACATATTTACCGCCGGTATCGTCCAGAATTACCTCCGCATCATAGTTTCTTCCGGTCTTTTCACTGTAAAGCCCGGATATGGAAACGCGGCCTTCTTTCAGAAGTGCAGCCGCCACAGATTTTGTAATGGTCTTTTTCTTACTGGAAAAAAACTTGTTATCCTTCCAGAGCGCAAAAGAACAATCCCGGTTATCGCAGAAAAATCCCTTTTTGCCCTCATACACGGTTCCTCCGCAGCGAGGGCAGGTCCCGACAGCCTCATGTCCATTTCCTTTCGCATCCGGGAACAATCCGGCAAACCGTTCCTCCGGCGCGGTATGGTTCTTTACGAGCGCACGGCTTATATCCGCAATCCCATCCATAAAAGCCTCTGCTGAAACCTCGCCGCGCTCCACCTGTTTCAGCATGGACTCCCATTCCGCGGTAAGCATAGGCGATTTGATATTGTCCGGCAGGACCAGGATCAGATTCGTACCTTTTTCCGTGGGAATAAGCTGTTTTTTCTTTCTCTGCACGAAACCGGCAGAAACCAGTTTTTCCAGCGTGGCCGCACGGGTGGCCGGCGTACCTAAGCCCTTACGCTCGGCATCTTCCGGCATACGGCCCAGGCCGCCCTCTCTTGCCCCGTTGGGGCAATTCACCTTGTCCCCAGCGCCCGCTGTTTCCATAGCCGCCAGCAGGGAATCTTCGGTATAATGCTTCGGCGGGGAAGTTTTGCCTTCCCGGACGCCCGCAGATACCTTTTCAAATGTCTGGCCCTCCTGCAGCGGAGGCAGAGCAGCGTCCTCGTCCTCTTTTTCTTCTGCCTTTCCCTGTTTCAAGCCCATGCGGTAAAGGCGCTCCACATCCTTCCATCCGGCCTGCAATACGGTCTTTCCCTTCGCCGTAAAGGAATGGCCCTCACAATTCAGCACAGCCGTTACCGCTTCAAACCGGTTTGCCTGAGCCGTCGCGCAAAGAAGCCTTGCGGCAATCAGCATCAGTACATTACGCTCCCCGGAAGGGAGTTCTGACAGATCTGTCCGGGCAATCTCCACCGTAGGAATGATAGCGTGATGGTCGGTAACTTTGCTGCCATCGGTCACGCGGTCAATATCCGGTTCTCCGGCACAGCCTTTTCCAAAAGGCATATGATCCCGCAGCCAGAGGATCAGGGAAGCAGCGGTGGCCTGCATATCCTCGGTCAAATACTGGCTGTCCGTCCGGGGATAGGTAGCCAGCTTCTTTTCATAAAGGGATTGCACATAGTCAAGAGTCTGCTGGGCCGTATATCCATAAATGCGGTTACATTCCCGCTGTAAGGTCGTCAAATCGTACAGACGGGGAGGCTGCACGGTTTTGACCTGTTTTTCCACAGACAGCACCGCAGCGGCCTTCCCCTCACATACCATACGGATTTTTTCAGCCTCATTTTTTCCGGACAGCTTTTCGCCGGAAGCTGTAAATCCACCGCAGGTAATTTCCGGTACGTAAAAGGGCTTGCTCGTAAATGCCTGAATCTCCGCCTCCCGCTGTACCAGAAGGGCCAGGGTAGGGGACATGACGCGCCCCACATTGAGGGTGACACCATACAGGACAGAGAAAAGCCGGGTGGCGTTAATTCCGATCAGCCAGTCAGCCCCGGCCCGGCACACAGCGGCGTCATACAGCCGGTCATACTCATGGCCGGGACGCAAATGCTCAAAACCATCCCGGATTGCCGCATCCTCCATACTGGAAATCCAAAGGCGTTCCATCGGTTTGCTGCACCCGGCATACTCATACACCAGCCGGAAGATCAGCTCACCCTCGCGTCCGGCATCGGTGGCGCACACGACCGAATCCACCCGTTTGTCCTTCATCAGCCGGCAGAGAAGGTCAAGCTGCTTTTTCTTATCCTTCGGTACTTCATACTTCCATTCCTCCGGCAGAATCGGCAAATCTCCATAGCGCCATTTAGCATACTGTTCCCCATAGGCTTCCGGCTGCGCCAGTTCCAGAAGATGGCCGACACACCAGCTTACCAGATACCCGCTGCCTTCCAGATAGCCGTCCTTTTTCTCATTCGCGCCCAACACCGCCGCCAGTGACATAGCGACGGAGGGCTTTTCCGCAATTACCAACTTCATTCTCGTAACCTCCATTTCTTGAAAATAAAAGGGCCAGCGGATAGCTGCCCTTTACAAACATGGTTCCTGTTTCATGGTACGCCTTTCTTCCGGCATCTTTGCCGCCGTTTCCCGGACCTGCGCTTTGTTTTCGGAAAGACGTTCCAAAAGCCCTTTTTCCTGTTTCCGTCCCAGGGTTTTTGCCGCCCGGTCATAATACTGTACCTTATCCGAAAGTAAATCCTCCGGCGCCACCTGAGTAGCATTAACCTCCCGAAGCATATCCTCCAGTTCTTTTGCCTGCGTATTTCCATTTTCCGGTACAATCAGCACCTCATGGACAGACGAAGGTAGGACATAGAAATTCTTTCCGACCAATTCACCGATTTTATCCAGTACCCCCTCCCGCGCAATTACCCCAGCGCCATCCTGCCTGCCAGGATTTGTCAAGACATACATGGGTGTAAAATCGGTATCTACAGGCTCCGGGCTGTCAAAAAGGTTTTCCGGCTCAACGGAAAACATAAGCTCTGACATTAAATCCTCCATGCTGTAAAACATAACAGGATTTTTGGCATTTTCCGCATGAACTGTATCACGATGAAGCTGCTCCGGCGTAATCCCCCACAAATTCAGCATACTGTCCGTTACTGCGACAGAAGCGACTCCTTCCTCGTTCTCCATGACCTGAATCCGGTAAGTTGCCGCCAATTCCCCGCAGATGGTATAGGGCTTTCCTTTGAGATATTCCTTGTTCTTTTCCGGGTCACACAAGCGGATCATAAGCATAGGTCTGACTATTTCATAATCTTTCAGATCATCCACATGAAAGAGTTTTCCCACACTATTTTCCATTCTGATTTCTGCAATCTGCCGCATTATATCATCCAACGGACGACCTTTTTTGTTTTCTGCCTCAAAAGGTTCCAGATAGATTGTCGGGACAGTCATTTCCCCGCCTTTTCGGATGATAAGTCCGGTAAGTGTCCGGTCATTTCCCTTCGTAACTTCTTCCAAGGTTATATCCGCGTCCTTATAATCCTGGGACAGATATTCCCGGATATGGCTTTTGATATATTCTGCAAATTCCTGATTCATTCCATGTTCCTCCTTTTCAGCCCCTCCATCTGTTCGTCAGCCTGCTTTCCGGCCTGCAAAAGACACATCAGTACAACGCCGGCAGACATTCCCCCTGCAAAAATCAGAAAGTGTGTTATCAGGTTCCACATAAAAAATCCCTCCTTTTCGGCATAAGAAAACGCCCACTGTCAAGTGAGCGTCAATAAAAGTTACCATGATTCAATTCTACAGTCTTGGTATGTGGATTTCTCCCACAGGAATCTCCCGCAATTCCTTCTTCATATTATGGGTAAGTCGGATCGTATTTACCGTTCCGCCTTTTTCCCGCCCGTCATAGACGGCAATCACCCGGTCAGAGTGTTCCACCATGTACCTGTTGCGCTTGGCGTAGACATTTGGTCTATATTCCTCCTGAATGACAACGACATCCGCGCAGGCATGAAGCAGCGCCTTTGTCTGCTCTCTGGACTCTAAGCTGTCCACCCGTTTCCGATAGGGAATCACCGCAATCAGACGCAGGTTAGGAAAATCCTCTTGCAGCTTTACGACCATTTCCGCAAAGTATTGGTCCGCGCCATCTGCAAAACCGGTCATAAACCCGGTATAGCCATCCGAAACCGCCTTTATAATTTCACGCCGCAAAGCATATTTTACGGCATCTATCTGTTCAGCCGGTATATCTCTGTGTCCTGTGACACAACAAGTCTTTTCTGCCATCTCGTTCCTCCGTTCGATAGATTGAAACTTTTATCCCACTCATTTTAATAGATTTATTTTAGCAAGTCAACCGAAACACCCTCTTGTATTTTGCGAATAAAGGGAGAGTGTGAGGTAAAATCTATTACAGAATGGGAGGTGATGTTGATGTACGAAGATTTTGTCCCAGAACGGCTGGCAAAGCTGAGGACGCAAAAGGGTGTATCTGCACGCGACATGTCGCTGTCGTTGGGGCAAGCGAATAACTACATCAATAACATTGAGAACAAAAAATCACTTCCCTCCATGCAGTCTTTTTTCTACATCTGCGAATATCTCGGCGTAACCCCTTTGGAATTCTTTGACGAAGGAAACGCGTACCCGGAAACCCTGCAAGAATTCGTTGCGGAGGCAAAGCGGCTCGATCCTAAGTCAATGGCCTATATTCTCGGCATTATGAAAGAGCTGAATAACAGGAAGTAAAGCGGTCATTATTGGCCGCTTTTTAGCTTGTATTGACCTACAGGGATTGAAAACCTCCTGTTTTCAGCATATCCCAGGAACCATCCTTCTATACCGACAGTAAAGTAAGCTCATTCGCCGGTACTTCCAAAATTACCGTTTCCACGCTCTGGTCCCAACTCCGAAACAAAATCCGCAATCACAACCGGGGTAATCACAAGCTGACCTACACGGGTACCTTTGGATAGTTCCTGGGTTTTATTGCTTACATTACTGATAATCGCATGGATTTCACCGCGATAGCCGGAATCTACCGGCGGCAGCTCGCAGACCAGCCCCTTTGCCGCCATGCTACTGCGCGGAAACACATATCCTGCATATCCGTCCGGAACCTCAATCCCAAAACCCAACGGAACCTTTGCAATCTCGCCCGGCTGCAATGTACAGTCATAGGGCATATACACATCTGCGCCGGCGTCGTTCCCATGTGGCCGATAAGGTCTCCGGTTCTCCGGCACGCCAAAATCAATCAGCTTAATCTTCATAGGAGCCGCCTCCCATAAGCAGCGGATAATCTGCCGCCAAAATCTCGCCGGGTGTCATGCCGCCCACAATCTTTCTTCCGCAGGTCATTTTCCCCTCCAGGCATTTGTCCCTTTGACAGAAGGGACCGGAAAGAGCAGGGGCGAACAGCGCCGGACTTAACACAAAAAGCTCCCGCCAGATTTTCAAAAGTACGATCCTGGTTTCGTCCGTATTGCGCCGGCATACCCTCTGCCCGATAATATGTTTCCATTGAAAGGCGGTGGCGCTGATAATCAGCACATTCCTAAGGCCCTGGGGCGTGGCATACCCGGCTGCATCGTGTCCAATCCCGGCCGCGCACAATTCTTCGTAACAATCCATATCAGATTTACAGCTTTTCAGGTACATTTCCTGGATTTCTTTCGGCGCAGCCAAAACTTCATAGGGGACGGCAAAATCCGCCTGTCCTGTGTAATTACTGTACTGTAAGGACGCGCTCATAAACTTTACTTCATTCTGGTGCCTTGTGATCTGCGCCAGAAAGCGCCGGCTTGCTCCCACAACCGCAACGGTGATTACCGCAAATTTCTGTACCGTAGGGTGCGGAAGGCTGCCGATAGCCGCCACAGTATCAGCGCTAAATGACTTTTCATAGAGAGCCGTCAGGTCATCCATTGTAGCAATCCGGTGGCCCCTTTGGGTAAGCCTGGCAGCAAAGACCATATGTTTTTCGGCCTCCTGTACCGCCTGGCAGTTCAAAATCTTCACTTCAATTCTGTTGATTGGTATGTCCCTCCTTTACAATAGCTTTCAGTAAAAACAGATAATTAAGACTGTCTGTGATCTTTTCATCCCATGTGTCCATGCCAAAGCTGACGCCATCGGCAAAACACATATCATACAGGGAAATGATATGCTTCGCCAGCATCCCGGCAAGGGCCCGCTCCGGCGAACAGTGCTGTAAAGCCGCCGCAGCCTTGAACGCTCCCAGACGATCCGTATCATCCCCGGTATATTCTTTGGTTTTCTTTTGCAGGATGTCGGCACAGCGGCGCACCTGCTCGTCAAATACGGCATTGACTTCATTTTGTGTAATGTGGCATCCCTCCCTTGAAACAAAAAGCCAGCTATCCTAAGTAATTTTAGAATAGCTGGCAATATAAACTGTGTACTTAAAGTGTATTGATTTCTTTTTCCAGAATCTTGACGGTCTCCATGACGGTTCCAAAATCCGGTACATCGCCATAGAGCATATCCCTCATTGATTCATAATCTGCCTCCAGTGCTGCAAACCGATATTCCGGAGGAATCAGTTTTAACGTGCCCGGTTCAGCCTCCGGGTACTTCGCCCATGCTCTCGGATAAAACTTCATTTTGAAGTCTACGACTTTCTTCAGCAAATCGAGCCGGGTAAAGGCCATCTCTTTAACCGGAGTCATAGACATACGGTACAAATCATAATAATGCCTGGAATAACGCTGCGGCATTTCCAGATGTTCCGGTCTGTTCGCCTCATGGTGCAGAATCGTAGCTTTCTCCCAAAAGGTACGTTCCGGCGCCACAGTCAAAATTCTTGTATTTTTCTGCGTAAAGACATCCGGGTAATATTCTGCTGCATACGGAACAATTTCAGCCGCTGTCGCCGGCGTCCATGCTGCCAAAGCGCCAATCTCCAAACGGATCACCTGCAAAGTGCCTGCATTACTGAACAATTTGGGGTAGGCAAAAATGACTGTCTGCTTTTCTTCGCCATCCATGTGGATGTCTGCATCACAGCCAAGCTCCTGAGATAATCCTTCTTTAATTGCCGGACAGAAGGTTTCTGCTAAAAAGACCTCTGCCCGTGCATTAGCCTCCTTATTGAAAGCGTCCTGTTTCGTGTTAGAGCGTTTCTCCCAGGGTTCATCCTTGCCATATCCCAATATACGCCAATCCAGAATCAGGTCTATATCCTCTGAAAACCGGCTGATCAGGTTAAAGGCTTTTGATAAGCTGGTACCGCCCTTGAATGTAATGGCATCTTTCCAGGGTGAGCGGTGAAAGAGATAATCCAGCGTAAAGCATACCCAAAAATCCTTTTCCACAATCGCATCGTTTAAGCCCATTTTATCTGCTGTATTTCTAAACAGCCGCCGCTTATCATTATCTGAAAATCTTGCAACCTGTATCATTTCTCTCGTACCTCCCCGGCAATCTGCCGTATCGTATCATAGACCCAATCTGTAGATTCCGCCGCCTCCTTTAACATAGCCGCTTTATCACTTTCACTTAACCGGGATTGCAGCGTCTGGATCGTTTTGGAAGTCACATTCGATTTACCTAAAGTTTTCAATGCCTGAATAACAAGTATCGTCATATAGGAAAGCCCGGTAATCTCTTTATTGGTCCTATGCTTAAATTGCAGCTTTGTGGCGTTCCATTCATAGGTTTTATACGGTCCGTCACTGATGTAGGACCATACCGCCGTTACCTGCGTAGATAAGCCAAGCAGATTCAACGCTGTATTCCCGCATGGGGCAATGGTCCAGTGATAACTTCGGGCCAGCGCCTTTGCCACAGCGTCCGGGTCTGCCGCCACATATTCTTTCAGCATCTCGCTGTATTCCGGTTTTTCATAAATGCCTTTCAAAATCCGGCGTAAAACACCGTCCTCTACAAGCCGATACAGGGCTGAGCGTATCGTATTCGCATCAGCAATATCCGCAAAATCCGAAGCGGCAAAAACACTTCCATCAGCCGCAGCCGCAACCCTTTTTCGTACTTCTTGAATATATCCTTTTGCCATTTGGAATCTGCCTCCTTTGCAACGAATATTATATATTATTCGTTGCATTTTTTCAACTGTCCAAAGAGTCTTATTTTTGGTATTTCCAAATGTCTGCCAGATTATTCAAGCCAAAGGGCCTTCGGTCATGTCATTTGCAACGAATTTTATATACTATCCGTTGCATTTTACGCACTCGGCAGATAAATCCAGTCGTGCATCAGGCATACGCTCGGTTCGTCCTCCCTGGGAACCAACCGGTAAGTACATTCTCCGTACACCGTCCGTTTGTCCTCAATCTCCATTCCATACGCCTTGTAGAAACGGTATTCCAGGTTGGAAATGATACACCGCAGCGTTTGCAGCGCCTCCCGCTGGGAGGTCACGATCAAATCCCGGTCAATGCTGCGCTTCATAAACAGCAGCGACTTGTAAAGCTGTACCTCCGTCCGGTAAGGGCGGCAGTCCATCGTCTCCAGCCAATGGCAGAAGGCAACAGGTCCGCTTTGGATCAGCTCACGTTCCGGGTGGTAATACTCGTAGCAGTCCAGGTTGGCCGTATTCAAAAGATACAGCATTTCCCTGATTTCATTTTCCGGCATATCATAGAACCGGAGAAGGGAGCGGTACAGATGAACATAACCGGGTATCGAAACAATGGCATTTACCATAAAAATCCTCCTAAATAGCAGGTGCGGGAGCAAATGCCCCGCACCGTTTTTTTGATTTGTTCAGTTGTTTACTTCCACCAGCTTTGCCATGACAATAAACCTGCCTGCTCCGCCCGGCGTACAGGTGGAAAGGGTCAGCACCTTATCACTGGAAGTCACGGTAACATCCGTTTCAATGACGGAGCGGTCCGTCATTGCAGACAGCCATGTGGTATAGGCCCCGTCATCTTTCCAACTAAGCCTCCATGGAGAGGTATCGCTACCGGACTCACCAGGGTCTGCCGCAAACGCCGTGAAAATCTCGCAGAGATAACCGCCATCCGGCGTCACAAGATACATCTGTGGGTGTTCGTCAAAATACCTCTGCCCGTCATACTCATTCAGTACAGCGAACATGGAGCCGTCCCGCATATTGTGACCGTAGATAATGGTATTGCGGTCTGAAAAATCTGCCTGGTTCTCATAGTCCGCAAACAGGCAGCCCGTCTTATTATAGGTACCGTCATACAGATGGCGCAGGTAATATTCGTTGTCCTCAGCCTGCGTAACCGGATAATTGATAACCGTATCGGGAAGGTTGAGCCATCCGATAATGTCCGGCCCGGTCTCCCAAAGAGCTTCAAAGTCTACCACCGGGAGGACCACAGAAAGGTCCTGCCCGGCAGTTTCCATTTCATCTGGAACCGCCTCGGTTTCGCCGTCCTCCGGCAGTTCTACAAGGGAAGCAATGTCGTCATAGGCTCCGGCGCTCTCCCGGTACTGGCATATGTCCCGTACCATCAGGAAACCGCTGCACAGGGCCAGCGCCGCACAGAGGGAAACGACTGTAATGCCGGCAGCCTTTGTCTTAGGTGTCCTTCTGCTGTATTTTCCCTTTTTGAAATAGGAAACAGCGAACAGCCCTCCGCCAATCACAGACAGCGCCAAAAGACCCCCATACAGGAAAATGAAGTTGTCATCCCCGGTCTGCGGTACAGCCTTATCAGGATTCGACGGCGTGGAAGGAGTGGAAGGCGTAGACGGCGTGGTCGGGTTTTCCGGATTTTCCGGTTCTTCCGGTTTCTCATTGAAGAACTGGACCGTAGCTGTTTGATCCGCCTTGATTTCCACCGTGGCCGCGTCAGGAATGATATAATCCTTGCTGGCACGGTTCGCTACCTCTGTTACCGTATAAATACCGACACGCAGCCCCTTAACCTCAATCACGCCGGATTTTGGAGTGGTAAAGGTTTCGCAATAGGAGCCGTCTGCGCTCTTGACCTCAATGGCGAACCCATCCTTGCGTCCGTCACTGGAATCCTTTGTGATCTTCAGGTTGCCGCGGTACGCCTCGTTGGTAAAGCCGCGTCCAGCCTCCCCATTTTCCACAACTACCGTCTGGCCGTCCTCGGTAATTTCAAAGTAGTAAGCATTTTCGTCAAGCTGATAACCCTCCGGCGCTTTGCTTTCCTTCACAAAATAGCCCTTTGCCAGAAGATTTTCCGCCGTATGGAATCCGGCGTCCGTCTCCGTAAGCGTTCCCAGCAGCTTATCCTCACTGTCAAACTCTTTGTTGCCGTTGGCGTCCTCATACAGTTCAAATACCGCGCCGGAGAGGAACCGCATGAAGGTATTGTTATCCTCGTCCTCTTTCTCCACGGAAGAAGGCTCGTCAACCGCTTCGGTCTTTCTGACCTGTACGCTGCCGCGAATCAGGGTATCATCCACACGGATTTCAATGCTCTGGCCGTCCGTACCGATATAGATATGATGTTCTTCCGGGCTGATGCTATAAAGCGCCGGAGCGGAGATTTCTTTTACGATCCAGTGGCCGTAAGGGATATTCTCAAAGGCAAAGCTGCCGTCCTCGCCGGTAGCAACGGTAAGCAGCGCATTTTCCTCGGTAAATTCCTCCGTGTCAGGCTGAAACAGGCCCATGACCGCACCGGCCAGCTTTACCGCCTCGCCGCCGTCTGCGTCCTCACCGTATTTCACACCGTCTACACGCCCGCGGAGCAGGTCGTTGGAAATGGCCTCGCCGTCATTCACAAGAATCTGTACCAGCGCCGTCTCCTGGCCCGCGTATTCAAATACTACCGGATATTCGGTATCGGAAAGAATATAGGCGTTGTTTGTGGTGCGCTCCTTCACATAATAGCTGCCAAAAGGCAGGTCAGAGACAAAAGAAGCGTCATAACCGCCTTCCTCATTTGCGGAAACGGAAACAACTTCCAGAAGCCCGCCTGCCGGAATCACGCTGCCATCCGCAGCCGTCAGGTCAGCGGAGGCATACAGGCCAAAGGAAATATCCTTGTATTCCTCGCCAAACCCAATATCAAAGCGTTCATCTGTTTCCAGCGCTTTGAACAGGGTAACATCGACCTTCTGGCGCTCGTCATAAAGACCGAGGGCGGTCTGCGTGATCTCCACCGTCTCGCCCGCATAGGTAAGCTCCGCATATTCCGGAGTAGTATTTATGACACAGCCCTGCGGCGCCTGGCGTTCCTCCAGACGATAGCGGCCCAGGTACAAAAGCCCGCTCTGCGCCGTTCCGTCATCCCCGGTGGTAAGGGTCTCTACAACCGTGTCCTTTGCCGCGCGAAGCGTGCCGTCTCCGGTATAAATATCCTCGTCGGCAATCACATCATAGACCGCGCCGGGCAATCCCATGACTTCATAAACCGGCTGATACAGACCTTCGTTTTCCTGAACAGAAGCAAATACCTCTCCGGTCTTAGTGATCGTAAGCTGTCCCTTTTGGGGCATATTGTACTGTGTGACCGTGACAACGGCCTCGCTGCCGTCAATGCTGAACGGCACCGGCTCACTGGAAAGGACATAACCATAAGGCGCCGCCACCTCGTAAAGCTCGTAATCGCCGGTGTGCAAAGGCTCCGGCAGCATCAGCCAGCCTTCATCCGAAACATAGAACGTATCAAGAGTCTCCGGGTTCGGGTAGTAGATTTCCTGCGTGACAAATTCGCCGGTAGACAGGTCTTTGATCTGGAACCCGGTACCGGTCATAGGGATAATATTACCGGTCTCGGCGTCACACTTCTCCACGCGCAGCCTTGCGGTGATGGTGCGGTTATTCAGGATATAGCTGTAAGTCTGACCGTCTGCGGAAATAAATACTGTAAAGTCCGGAATAAAAGCCTTTCCATCTTCGCCGGCAACCTGGTGGACCGTATAGTGTCCATATGGCAGCATTTTAGACGCCGCAAAACCATCGCTGTCCGTCGTAAGCAGGTCGCGCTCACTTTCTTTCGCCGCATCATAGCTGCCGGCAGCTTTCAGGTAAATCTCAAAGACAGCGCCGGCCTCCGGTCTTTCAATGGTTCCTTCGTTCGGTTCCTCCGTATTTTCTTCCTCGGACACATCCGGGTCCGGGTCATCCGTATGCTTGACAAGCTGAATGTTGCCGTAAATCACAGTTTCCGTGACGTTGTTTTCCGTTGTGTTCAGCTCCACTTCATACAAAGAAGGGGACGCGCCCACCTCATAAACGGTATCATTCAAAAGATAACCGGTACTTGGTTCAATCTCACGGAGCGTCCAGTTATCGCCGCAGACATAATAGCGGGTCATAAAACTGCCGTCCGACCCGGTGGTGTAGGTATCTACCAATTCACCGTTATTGAACAGGCCATAAGTTGCGCCTGCCAGGGTAGCATCGCCCTGGGCGGTTCCGGTATCTGCGTCGCTCTTTACTACATGGACGCGGAATTTCTTCAGAATATTACTGAAATGGACAGCAACGGTCTGTCCGCTCTCAACCGTCACATACTGCGCGGAAGGTGTCACATAGCGGTCTACCGGAATCTCGGTCACAAGATAAGTACCGGGAAGGAGCTTCTTTGCAATCTGCCCGTTTTCCCCGGTGGTAACATCCTCGTTGACTTCATTTCCCAAAATATCGGTGCCGGAAATGTGAAAAGAAATCCCGGACACAATGCCGTCCTCACTGGTCTTGACAATCTTTGCGGTGCCGTAGGTCTCCGTCTTGATTTTTACGAAGAAGGAAACCGGGTCACTGGCGCCGGTCATCATGGTCTGATAACCAGGTCGCCCCCAAATCAGCATATCGTTTGCAACCGGAATATCCTTGCGGAATTCAAAGGTCACAGGGTCCATAATCATGTTCCTGCTGGTAAAGGTGTACTTGTTGCCGTTTCTGGTAACGGACACGCCGCTGCCGGCAAGATTTTCCAGATCGATATTCAGGTTGTTGGTATCGGTAACAGTCAGGGTATAAATCTTTTTGTCCGTGTCCCATTTCAGTTCCAGCTCCGGGGCCTCGCTTTTCTTGGAGGAAGTAAAGGACGGAACCGTGGAATGGGAAGCGACCTGCGAAAGAATCCAGTTATAGGCTTTCTCCGCAGGACGCCCGGCAATCACGCTGTAATACTGATCTGCGGAGGCATGACCGTTACCGTGACGGCTGTAAGGGTCGCTCCGAAGCTGCTGCTGGTATTCCCAGAGTATAATCTGAGTTGCCATCTTATAATCATCCTCATTGATTCCGGAAACGGGAAGGGAGGCACCGGGTTTCCAGCCGTAAATAGTTGCCAGGGTAATCCCTCGTCTTGCTTCGGCAGGGAGAAGGTTTAAGTATTGGCTGTTCGTCCCGCTCTCTGATGTATAGGAATTATCAGAGGTATTATAGGGAATCCCACTCTCCACACAATAAACCTGCTGGCTGGTGCCATCGGAAAGCGTCAGCATATAGTGACGGTAGGCATTGCCTCCCGAACTGGTGCGTACATCCATTGTTCCATTTGAATTGTAGACCAGATAGGTGTAAGGAGCCGGCGCATAATAATGCTGCCCATCAGAGCCCACATACTGGTCTCCCAGCCAGGAACTTGCTTTCTGTCCCGGCTCCATAGCAAATGCCTGCGCAGGAATCAGACCAAAGAGGCAAACCGCGCAGAGTAAAAATGCCACAAGCCTGTGAAGGCCGCGGCGGTGTTTGTTTGTTTTCATATAGAAAGACCTCACTTTCATAAATAATGAAGGACGGCTCATTATTCGCCGTCCTCCTGATTGCCTTCCGAAGTCCTGTCGTCAAAATCATCCTCCGACAGATAATCCGGCTCACCGTAAGCCTCGTCCGGGTCAAAACCTTCGCCATAAGCCTCATCCTCGTCAAATTCTTCGTCATCCTCCGCCTGCTGCTTCGGACGCACGATCTTGACATAATAACCGACTCCGCCAACTGCAAGCAGGGCGACGACAATAAAAATAATCGTGCCAACGCTGCTGCTGTCTTTTTCCGGCTGTTCCGGTTCGTTTGGTTCTTCCGGCTCCGTGACCGCCGCTTTTCCCGTACAGCCATTCAGGTCATTCTTACAAAGCGGACAATCCGTATTGACGTTTCCGGCCTCGCATTTATCCGTACAGGTGCATACCTCCGTTTCCGGGATCACGCTCACGCTGCCGTCGCTCTTTTCGGCTAAGGCCATCAGGTCAGCCTCGGTAACGCCGTTCAGAAAGTAAACATTGTTGCTGTCACGTTTCCCGTCAATAATAAGGTAGAACACATTTCCCGCTTCGGTTGTGATGGTATAAAACTGTTTGTCGTCTCCCTCACCGGTAGCCTCATCCAGTACCGTGCCGGTGCCTTCCGGGGTAAACGCACCCTCCGGGATAGAAGAAACCGATTCCGATGAATCGGAAGAACTGCTGCCGGAGTTTTCTGTACCTCCGTTCCCGCTGCTCTGGGTAATAGTGCTGCCCGAAGCGGAACCTGTACTGGAAGCACCGCTGCCGGAATTAGCGCTTTGGGCGCCGGTACTGCCGGAGGAAGATGCCTGAGACTGCACAGACTGTACATCCGGTGTCTCCGTAGGCTCCGGTTCCTTATAATAGGGATTATTAAACTTTACCGCATCTGAACGGTTTCCGGCATAGTCCACCGCATAAACGCTCACTTTTTTGTCCGTACCGGCATAATCCTTCAGCGCGACAGAGGCCTTTCCATCCGTAAGGGAATTGACGCGGTTTTCGTCAATATAGACCGCCTCTACCCCGGAATTGTCATCGCTGCTCTCAATCTTTACCGTTTCGCCGTCCAGCACCGCCGTAAGCGTAGGGGGCGTGGTATCTTTGCTCCCGGCGGCAAAGGCCGTCATGGGTAAGCTCATGGCACTTATGAGAAACACAAGTGCCATGAGGAAAGAAATCCGTTTAATCCTCATTCATTTCCTCCTGTTCCTGCGGCGATGTCTCCTGTGAGGGCGCCATCTGCCGCGTCTTTAAGAATTCGGCCAATTCCTGGGGTGTCAGGTGGTAGCTGCGGGCCACCGCCACAAAATCGGTGTTCTCCAGCTCCGTTTTCTGTTTCTCCAAATCGCGGAGCTTGGCCTGCAGCTCCGCAATCTTCGCTTTGGTCTTTTCAATTTCTTTTGCCAGTTTTTCAATTTTAGGGTTCAATTTGTTACCTCCAATCTGTTATGGCAGACGCCCAAAGGTGTAAAAATGCTGCTGCCAGTAACTTGTATTGATATTTGCGTAGGAAATCGGGTCTCCACAATGGATCATCATTCCATTGCCTACATAGATTCCCACATGGCTTGCGCCGCTGGTATTGTAAGTGCCCTGGAAGAAAATTAGGTCACCCGGTCTTGCGTCCGCGCTCGATACAGGCGTACACACACCCAAAAGTCCATCCGCAGTCAGCCTTCCCACGTTCCAGCCCACACCGCAGTTATTGATTACCCACGATACATAACCGGAACAGTCAAACGAAGTGGAAGGGCTTGCGCCGCCCCACACATACGGATAACCCAGGTATTTTTCCGCCTCCGCAATCATAAGCGCAAACTGTTCATCCTCCAGGGCCTCCGGCGGGATGTCATAGTCAAAATAGCTGCCCGTACCGCCTGCGCCAGCCGTCGGCAGGTGCCGCTCACTGGTATCGCCGGTATCGGCAAAATACAAAGGATTCAGGTATTGCCCGTCAACCAGCACCTCCAGGTGCAGGTGAGGCCCGGTAGAATTTCCGGTACTGCCAACCTTTGCAATCACATCCCCGGCCTTTACCTCCTGGCCTGCCGACACAAGAACCTGCGAACAGTGCCCGTATTTGGTCGTAAGGGTATGCCCCTCGTAAGCCTCGCCCTCAATGGCAACGCACAGGCCATATCCGCCTGCTTCGCCGGCCAGCGTGACCGTTCCATCATGCCCGGCAAGGATTTCCGTACCCTGGGCCATGCCAATATCAACGCCGGTATGGTAATTCTTTTCCCCGCTGATCGGATGTACCCGGTAGCCGTAGTAGCTGGTAACATAGGGCAGCCAGTTCGTGCCAAATACATTTTTCACATACTGGCGGTTGCCTTTGGTCTGCAAAAGGATTTCGCAGATTTCTTTCTGGTCGGCGCTCATGCGTGAGACGATCAGGTTTTCCAGAGGGGTAGATGTGAGCGTTACATTCAGAATGTGCCACTCGTAAGGCACTTCTTCCTCGGTTTCCTCGCCGGTCTCCGGGTCCACATGGGTTTCTGTCCGGTACCGGATTTCCGTTTCCTCCGTAAAGGATAGGGAATACTGCTCACCAAAAAGCTGCCGCAGAACGCTCTCAATCTGCGTATAAGTAAAGTTCTGATAAGCAGAAGTGAGATACCCCATCAAAACATAGGGGTCATGTTCAATGGCGCCGATATTATAGCGGTACTCGTCATAACCGGGCCGGTCTGTCTCCACACGGTTGATCTGCATTTGCAGGTCCGTTTCCCATTCGGTATAGTTAAGCTCCGCATTGTTGATGTCCGCATCGTCCGCCAGGTAAGTGGATGCCGCCAGACTCCCCAGCCCTCCGGTCCCCAGGTTGGAAAAAGAAGAAAACAGGGAGGTGATCAGGAAAAATACCAAAAGGAGCAGAACCACAATTCCGCAGATAACCGGGTGGCGCCTAATGGCGTGAACCACACCGGCAGCGATTTTTTCCGTGGTAACAGCGGTGTCCTTTGCTCTCTTTCCCGCTTTTTTCGCTTCTCTGGCTGCTTTGGCATACTGACGCTTTAGTTTCCGTTTCTGCCACATCCGCGCAAGGAGATTTTTCTTCAGCTCCGGGTTGTCCTGTAATGCCTGCCGGTAGGCAAGCCGGGCATTAGTCCTGGCCGATTTCTGCTGTAACTTTGTTACCCTCCGGTACGGTGCGGTTTTATGGCGCCGGTACAAAGTGCGTACCCCGGCCTCGCCTGCAAGCTCGATCCGGTGCGCCGCTTTCGTGCCTACATTTTCTTCCTCGGCCTGATACACCTTTCTGTGGGCGTACCCGATTGCCGTATTTGCGCCGGCCTTCACCGGGCGCAGAGGCAGAGACCCCTTTACATGGGCGCGTTGGGATTTGACCTCTTTTTCAAATTTCAGCCGCTTTTTCACTTTGCCAGTCTCCGGGTCGGAAGCCGTCTCCATCCGCAATTTTTTCCGGGAAGGCAGACGCGCCTCGGCGTCCTCCAGCTTCTTTTCCACACGCTCGGCTCTGCGCCTCGCCTGGGTCAGCTTTTTATCCGCTGTCTCCGGCGGCAGCTCGTCAGCGGTAAACTCCAGCTTGGAAGGGCGCTTCGGTTCTCCTTCGGCTGTCCCAGGCTGTTTCTCCTGCGGTCCCTCAGCCTTAGCCGCCTCCTGGAAACGCTGCTGGTACTTGTTGCCATACTGGTGCATCCTACGGCGGCGGTCTGTCTGGCCGGAATGGGCCGTGCGGCTGGATTCCTCCCGCGCCGGGCGTCCTGTGCCAGAATCTCCGATGAAAGAATCTTCATGCCGGTGGTCCTCATATCCGAAATCCCTCCGGTGTGTTTCCGGTATCGTAGCCTCCTGAACCGAAGTACCTCCCGCATCGGATTCCCTTGCCGGCTCACTATCCAAATCCCAGCCTTCCGGTTCCCCCGGCGTGGAAACATCTTCCTGCTGCGGCATATCGAAGGCAGACTTCTGTAAATCCTCCGCTGTCGGCTGCGCTGCGGCGCTATATTTCCGGTTCCGGCCAGTACCCGCAGAGGAAGGGCCATCCCGCGCACGCCGCAGGTCAAAATCCGCCTCCTTTTGCCGGGTGCCGGCAATTTCCTCCGCATGGGAATCACGGACCGGCATCCGGGTATCTTTCTTTTTCCTTTGAAATTCCCTGTCCCGTGGCATTGTTATCACCTCCTGTAAATCCATAAGGAACTCCAATATAATCCAGCACTTTTCCGCACCCTAAGCGATTGATACAAAGGTCATATTGCTTTGGGTGGGTCAATGCCATCTTTTCAAACCGGTTGGGCCGCCTTTCCAGGTGTACGCCGAACATACAGAACATACATCCGGTGCGTTTGGCTCCGGTGGTAACGAGTTTTCCGTTTTCTTCCACAATGTCGCCGTAAATACCAGAAGCGTAAGGAATCCCAGTCCGTCTCAGGTATTGCAGCACGTCCTGTTCCATCCAGAAAGACATAGGCTGCGAAGATGGCTGTTTCTTGGTAAAGGCATTGCAGCCGGTAGACAGATATGCTCTTTGGCGGCGTATGCTCTCACAGGCCATCGTACCGATAATAGGTTGTAGACCCGTTTCTTTGGTAAACCTGTCCAAAGGCCGCTCCTTCATTACCGCACAACACTGGTCCGAGATCAGAAAAGGCGCATCAACCAGATGCGCCCACTTTACATACCGCTGTGCAAATTTTGAAGAAGAACCGTCCCGGTTCATTCCCTGCAACTGCATAATCGCCCAAAGACTGCCCCTGCGGGCATAATAAATACGCCGCGCCACTTCTTTTGAAATAACAGGATAGCCATAGGTCTCTATTACCTTATGAAACGGCATCTCCGGGCGCAGCCATGTGACATTTGAAACCGTCCTGACAAATGCCCGGATTTCCGGGTATTCCAGACCGGTATTGACAAACGCCGCCTGAATGTCCGGGTAAGCCCGGCGCGCCAAATCCAACAGCACCGTTGAATCTTTTCCTCCTGAAAAAGAAACCGCCACTTTGCCGCCAAAATGCAGATACCACTCAATGATCTTTGTCTGTGTGACCTGTATTTTTCTCTCTAACGGCCACCCCTGCATGATACTTAAATCTTGTCTGGTATAGACGCTCATGCACCGGTCTCCGCAACTTCATCCGGGCGCGTAGTAAGTACGCTGTACAGCAGGGTATCCTTCGGGAAATGATCGACAAATGGAATAATCACATTTCCAAAAAACAAAAGCCCTTCGCCGGGTCCCGAATGGGTCACATAGGAAAGCTGGTGCGGGGAAATCCCCAACTGCTTCGCCAAAATCTGCCGGTCCCCCTGCGCCTGGTTCAGCATGTAGATAAAGTCTGAGTTTTCAAAGATATTCTCAATCTCACGGGAGGCCAACAGGTCCTTTACATTCTGCGTCAGACCGCTCGGTATGCCGCCCCATTTCCGAAACCGTTTCCAAATCTCAACGCTGAAACTTCCCGTCTGCCCCTTCAAAAGAAGGTGGAACTCATCGATATAGAACCACGTTGTCTTGTGTTTGGAGCGGTTGGCGGTAACACGGTTCCACACCGCATCCTGCATAATCAAAAGGCCGATCTCCTTCAGCGCCTTGCCGAGAGACTTCAACTGGAAGCAAAGGACCCGGTGGTTATTCATATTGATGTTGGAACGGTGGTTAAACACGTTCAGGGAACCATTGACATAGATTTCCAACGCCGTTGCGATATTCTGCGCCTCCGGCTCGGACTGTTTCAAAAGCAGCTCATACAGGTCGCCGAGTACCGGCATCTTCTCCGGGCAAGGGTCCTGCAAATAATCCCGGTAGACCAGGCGGGTACAGCGGTCAATAATCGTGCGCTCAATCGGGGAAAGCCCCTCCTTACCGCCAATGATAAGGTCGCACAGCGACAGGATAAAATCACTTTTCAGCGTGATCGGGTTCTCGTCATCCGAATAGTCCAGGTTAATATCCATCGGATTGATGTAGTTGGTGGAAGTCGGGGAAATATCAATGACCTGCCCCTGGGCGCCAAACTGCCGTACCAGCGGCCCATACTCATTTTCCGGGTCCGCGATGATAATGTCATCCTCCGTCAGCAGGAATACATTGACGATCTCACGCTTTGCGGAAAATGATTTACCGCTGCCCGGCGTTCCCAGAAACAGACCGTTGGGATTTTTCAGTGTCTTGCGGTTTGCCATAATCAGGTTATTGCTCAATGCGTTCAACCCGTAATACAGGGCTTCGCCCTCCTGGAACAGCTCGCAGGTAGTGAATGGCACAAAGATCGCCGTGCTGCTGGTCGTAAGCCCCCGCTCAATCTCGATCTGGTTCTGACCCAGGGCGAGAGAGGACATAAGCCCCTGCTCCTGTTGGTAATCCAGGCGTTTCAAGGCACAGTTATATTTCTGCGCCACACCGGAAGCCGCAAAAATGTCGTTGAACAGCTTTTGACGCCTGGAAGCGATATTCTCCACCAAAACCGTCACAAGGAACATCCTCTCGTTCCTGCTCTGCAAATCCTGCAAAAGATTCTTTGCTTCTTCGCCATAAGTGGCAAGGTCCGTTGGTATGATGTCCATGTCATAACCGGAGCGGACCGCTTTCTTTTGTTCCTCAATCGTCATTTTCTGCAGATCAGACATCTTGCGCTTGATATTGCGGATTGCCTCTGCCTGGTCGATGGACTGGATATGCAGGTTTACCGTTACTGCGTCATTCAAATCCAGAAGGTCCGCCAGCAGCCGGTCCGTCAGCTCCGGGGCTAAAATCTGTAAGAAGGAAACCGCCCCGGAATGGTCGCCCACCCGGAATGTCTTTCCATCATTGGAAAATGACAGCCCGGAAGGAGCGATATAGTCCTTCGTGGAAAGCCCGGTTTTCGGCAGGTCGCTCCATGTAAAATGAAACCTCTCCTGACCGTCCGGGTGGAGCTGGCTGTGAAGCAATTCCAGACGTTCCAGACCATTTAACGGCCTTGCCTGGACACCCAAAGTCTTGAAGTTTGCCAGCACATCGGTCTCAATCCGTTCCAGACGCATTTTTGCGGTACGAAGATCGTCCGCCTCAATTCCAAAGGTGATATATTTGCGTTTGGTAAGGCCGTTGTTTCCCTTTTGTAACTGGCTTTTGAGCATATCCCCATATTCCCGGCGAATCCCATCGTATTCGTCGCCGCGGATGGGAATATCAATACTGCGGGCGAAATCCTGCATATTGGCCCGCTGGTTGATAAAGGTAAGCTGCACATGAATAGAGGCATCAAAGTAATTGAGGAAATCACAATATCCCTCAAATATCTGTGCCTTATCATCCGCCTGTGCAAGCTGATAGTTAATGTCAAAGAACTGTACCGTCTTGGTATAAAAATTACCGCTCAACCGGCAAATACCGTCCCGGTACATCTCCTTATAGGGAATACTCTGCTGGACCGTCTGCGGGGCATCCGCTTTCAGCCCGGAAAAAAAGCCGCCCTTCTTAGGCGGTCTCCCATGCGAGGCAGATTTACGTCCTGCCTTTTTTGCTTCGGCGCAGGTCTTTTTGGCCTGCTTTACATTTCTTTGCAGGCGTCTTTCCTGCGCCTCCTGCTGCTTGGTTTTTGGCAATCTGTGATACCTCCTTTTTGGCAATCGATTTATAAAGATTTTCAGTCCGGTAAGGCCGATTCTTCGGCCAGAGCTTATAGCGGAGCCGGTTCTTCAACAGCTTTTCCGCCGCCTGTCCATCCTTTTCATACATGGCAAAGAAGAAAAAGGGCATCATAAGCCCGATCATAAGAAGGACCGCCGCAGAATTACCGATAGCGCCGCGGGTAAGAAAATACACCGGCAGCCCCACCAATGCGGCCAGACTGAAACAAATGAGCTGGCGCTTCGTCAGATTGAAAGCCAGCTTGGTCTTGACTTTTGTTAAGTCCTTTGGTACAGGTACATACGGCATCTGATTCACCTCCATTCACCGTAATCCCAAAATCCCGGTACCGTCAGCGTGCATCGGCGCTGCGGTTCGCTTTTTCTGAAGCCGGACGATCTTTTACCTCTTTGGCCGCATGTTGCAGCCGTTCCCGGATAGACTTTAGCGGCTGCGCCCGTTCCTCCGGCGGTGAATCTATTTCTTCCATCACGCCGCAAAGAACCGCCTCCCCGGAAGTAACCGCACTGTCCGGCCAATGATCCGCAATCAGTTTCAGCGGATTATCATAACGAAGAAGGTAATCCACCTCTTTCTCATTCGGGGAACACATATCCTGCATATAGCGGTAAGCGGCCATGACCGCGGCGGTTTCTTCGGTCCTGCTGAGTATGGCCTGTTTATCACAGGACATCAATTCTTCCTGGTAGGCGTAGAGGTTTTTTGTCAATGCCCGCATCAGCTCGGCATACTTATCGGAAAATGACGGTACCGGGTCTGCCTTTGTGAATCGCTCATACGCATTGATTTCTTTCAACAGTTCACGGATTGGAAAGCTGTGCGTATGTGTGTTATCTTCCTTGCACCAGCGCGCCACATCCAAAGGGTCCTGAAATTCCAGAAGCGCCTCCACCTCCGCAGGTGTGAATTCATGCTCCACCTTCAGGTAATAATGGAGCTCCGCCAAGTCCTGCAATTCATAAATGGCGCCGATATTTTCCGCGTCCAGCATATCCGCATGGACTTTCAGGCAATCATCCAGCCGTTCTAACAGCAATCTTTTTGCGTCCTGTTCCATTCGGTCACTCCTTCCGTTTCGGCATCATGGCCGTACATTCCACTTCATTTCCCCATACGTCCCAGCCGGGGATCTGCTGCCTCGCAAAGAGTTCCACCCTGGGCTGGTCGCCCATGAGTTTTACGATCTTATCCCGTACCTCGTCCGGTTTCTTGCTGTGCTGCTCAATGTGGGAAATGACAAACTGATGGATTCCCGCACACTGGCGTTTGGGATGCCCCCGTGTCGCCAAAAGACATACCTCGGCATTGCTCCGCGTCCAGAAGCCCATTCCATAAAACCAGGAATCCGCTTTCCGGTTCTGTTTCAGCCACAAAAAGGCCAGCGTCTTATACTTAAATCCCCATGCCTCCATCACACGGAACGCCTCGTTAAGCTGCGGGAAGGTAGCCCATAGAAAAAGCGCACTGTCTTTGGCCGCAAGTTCTGCAACCGGCAGTGCGCATATTTCCTCAATGCTCATCGTGGGATAATGCTTTTCGGCAACACCGTTTCCGCGTTTCATATCATAACGCCAGGGCGGGTCCGCATACACGATGCCATATTTTTTCTGCTCCTGCATCAACGGGCCTGCTCATTTTTTGCAGGTGCGGCTTTCGCCGGCTGAGCTTTCACTTTTCCGGCATTTTCTTTGAGAGCGCCGGACAGCGAAGGTCTGTCCGCAGCGCCTTTGGTCGCTTCAAGCGTAGCCTGCAAATTTTCAATCGCCTGGCCGTACCCTTCAATCAGCGCGTCATTGAGCTGTCTGCGGAAATCCGCCGTTACAGGCCAGCACACATCTTTCCAGTTCCCTTTCCCGTCCTGGGTGGAAGGCATATTGACATACAGCCCCTTTTCACCGGAACAGATACGGAAGCCGTCGATCTTAAAACACCCGCCGATTGTCACATTGGCAAAGGCCAGCAGGTTCCCCATCGGCGCGATAGGACGCACACGGACGTCCAGTTTCAGGCCCTCGGACGCCTCCGGCGCCTGTACCTCCGGCTGCATGGATTCATTGTTGGTTTTACTCATATGAAAAATCCTCCTTGTCGAAAATATAGATTGGTTACGCACTAATGCGAGTTAAATATACTTTTGGATAGCGAGCCTGTCTTAAACAGGGCAAAGGCCAGCAGGACCGTATAGCCCGCCGTGCCCCAGATTGCTCCGTGAATATCGCCGGAAGAAGGGATTGACTGGACCAGCACCGCGTAAATCGCAACACAGACCAAAATCAAAAAGCCCTGAAAACCTAAAGCAAACAGGGAACGCAGGTAATTGGTTCCCATCTGCCCCCATTCACGGTTTGCCATCGTGGAAAACGGTATGGGTGCCAGGCTGACCGTGAGATATATTTCAATCATACGGCCATACACAATGACAAAGATTACGATAGACAATACCCACATGCACAAGTTAATGATATTGGTTTCCAGCCACAGGCCGATCAGCTCCCACATTCCCATTGCTTCAAGCTGCGTTTCCAGGTCAGACAGCGCGGCGGTGACATCCAGACTTCCGTTTATCACGCCGGCACTCTGGCTTACCACATTTTGGGCGACATCAAATACCGCCATAACGATAGTAAAACAGTTGGTAAGCAGATATGTGGCAACAAAGGTCTTGAAAATCCACTTGAAAATGTTAAAGGTGTCAAAATCGTGCATGTTGTTTTTTTCAAGAATCATCTGAATCAGCTCATAGACCAGCACAAATGTCAGGATGATTCCCGCAATGGGAATGACGACGGTTTCAGAAAGATTCTGGATCATACTGAACACGCCGCCATTCCACCCCTGCGGCGTCTGGCCTACCTGCGAAGCCACATCCGAAACCTGGTTGTTGACCGACTCAAAAATACCGGTATATTGTCCTGTAATCGCTTCAATTAAGCCCTCTTTAATCCAGTCTGTTATCCATTCAAACAGACTGCCCATCCGTCATTAACCGAACAGGCCGGAGAGCAGCGGAATCAGCGTGGCACCCACCAGGGCGATACCTCCGCCCGCCATGAGCTGTTTTATCCCCAAATAGGTGTAGGAAAACGGCTCGATGGCGGGCGGCGGCGTGTCAAGAAATATCTATGGAGTTTTTAAGAACCGCCCCGGCGGGGGCAGGTCAGGCCGTGACCTGCTCCACCTCCGGGATGGGTTTGAGATTGAAATGAATTTCGATAGAAATGTGTCTTGTCTTATCGCTGTCTATGCTCTCATGGACAACGATTTCTTTAATCAGGCGGTTTAGGGTGGCGGCGTCCAGTTCCGTGATGTCGGCGTATTCCTGAATGGCTTCCACCCATTGGCGGGCGTCACACGCAAGCCGGATTTCATCGGCCAGCTTCTTCCGGCCTTCCTCGACCTTTGCTTTCAACTCGGCCTGTTCCGCCTGCGTCTTTTCCATCAGCAGATTGAAGTTCGCTTCGCTGATACGTCCGGCAACCATGTCCTCATACAGCCGCAGCACCATCTTTTCCAGAACGTCAATCCGTTCCTCGTCTTTGGTAAGGGAACGCTCCAACGCTTCCCGCTGGCCTTTCTGCTCGGCTTCGCAGGTGTCGGTCAGCTTCCCGGCAACGGCTTCCCCGTCCATCAGGGCGGCTCTGGCGCACTCCCGGATTTTGTTCAGCACAAGGCTGTAAAGGGTGTCGTACTCAACCCGGTGCTGGGTACAGTGCTGCTTGCCGTAGGCATTGTAGGTTTTACAGGAATAAATCTGCTTCGGGTGCTTGTCGTTGGTGTAGCGGATAGTCAGCGACTTCCCGCACTCGCCGCACTTGATAAGCCCCGCAAACAGGCTGATTTCCCCGGTCTGGCGGGGGCGCTGCCGGG
>OLPU01000032.1_pt1 | contig 124294 bp, 128 predicted proteins | sample 1673111 | NCBI WGS metagenome assembly OLPU01 (sample SAMEA3136755, study PRJEB25190) | human gut metagenome | reverse complement strand
AGCGTTTGGAAACCTACCGCAGCAATGCGGCAAGGCGCTGGGCGCTTACCCTACTGTATACGGCTATCGCCCCAATTCCCATGTCCAGTTTCGCAGGGGAACCCACCAGCAATGTTGGGAAAAACTTCCTGCGTTCCTATGCAGGCGTTTGCCTCGAAGGGGCGATTATTGCGCTTGCCTGCATCATCTTCTCGATTATGGCTGCCTCTCCGCCGGCGGTCGATCCCGACGTCTCGGCGGTTACCGCCGTATGGAGCTACGTGGGCGAGCTGATCTTTAACCTGCTTGTTCTGGTCGGCGCCGTGCGAATGAGCGACCGGATCGTCAAGGAGCTGTTGGGGCTGTAACACATCCAAAAAGCGAACAGGCCCTGCGGAAAACCGCAGAACCTGTTCGTTCATTCATGATCTAATATCCATTGCAGCAACCCCTGCCGGTCAATTTGACCGGCAGCGACGGATAGAACAATATCAATCAATTCCTGTTGTTCATAACGGAGCTCGATCCCATTCACCGCCAGGAAAACCAGCATGGTATGCGCGCCGATACGCTTATTCCCATCCACAAAGGGATGATTGCGTATCAGGCCAAAGCCAAGCTGTGCCGCTTTGGCCTGCAGAGACGGATACACCGGTTCTCCGCCGAACGTTTGAAACGGTGCGGCCAATGCGGATTCCAGCAGCCCTTCGTCCCGAATCCCGTCGATGCCTCCGAATTCCCGGATTAGCGCGGAATGCAAAGCCGTCACCTGATTTTTGGATAAGGTTTTCATTTGGCCAATTCCTCATAAGCGCGGCGGTTCTTGGCGATCAGCCGCTTGGATACGGCCAGAATATCCTCGTCTTCCGCAAGCTGCTCCTGCTCTGCCTGGCTGAATTCCAACAGCACATACCGCGGGACATTGTTCTTTAAGATCACGGCTGCGCCGTTTTCGTCCACCAAGCGCGCAACACGGGAAAAGTTCTGATTTGCTTCTGTAATGGAAACAAGATTCTTTGTGTTCACTGTCATTTGTAACACCTCCTACTTCTATTATACTCAAAAATAGGATAAATTCAACCTATTTCTTTGAAAGGAGCGTTTTTTTATCGAAGTCAAAGTGCCAAAGGAAATCCGAGATTATCAGGAATCCATCTTCTTCGGGCTCTCTGCCCGGCAGTTCATCTGTTCTCTACTGGCTGTAGGCGTGGCGGTTGGACTGTACTTCGGCCTGCGCCCGCTGGTCGGCAGCGAGGAAGTAGGCTGGATGTGCATTCTCGGGGCCGCTCCCTTTGCAGCCTGCGGCTTTTTCAAATACCACGGCATGACCGCCGAACAGGCGGCTTGGGCCTGGTTCAAGTCGGAATTTCTCTATCCCAAAAAGCTGGTGTTTAAATCCGACAGTCTCTACTTCGACGCCATGAAGGACGCCATCGCTGAAGGAGAAAAGCCTCGCCGCAGACAGAAAAACCTCAAGTCTCAGCACTGACTGGAAAAAAGTAATCTTTAAAGTCTCACAGTAAAGGAAGGATGCCTATAGTCAAAACGCTTTCTAAAGCAACGAAATTAGAAAAAGAGAAAATCACCATTCCCAAGTCCGTACAGGACGCCATTCCCATCCAGCGCATCTGGCAGGATGGAATTTTCCAAATCGGGAGTCGGTTTTCCAAAACCTTCTCCTTTACCGATATCAATTACAGCATCGCCGGAAAGGAAGATAAGACGGCGATGTTTCTGGATTACTCGGAGTTTCTTAACGCGCTGGATTCCGGCGCTTCTGCCAAGATCACGATCAACAACCGGCGTATCAATAAAGCGGAGTTTGAAAGCTCCCTGCTGCTTCCCATGAAAGATGACGGGCTGGACCATTTCCGAAAAGAGTACAATGAGATGCTGCTCTCCAAGGTCAGCGGTACCAACAACAGCGTGGTACAGGATCGCTATATCACAGTCACCGTGGCGAAGCGAAACATTGACGAGGCCCGCACCTATTTCTCCCGCGTGGGCACCGACCTCATCACGCATCTTTCCCAGCTTTCCTCCATTGGCCGAGAGCTGGACGCCGAAGCCCGCTTGCAGGTGTTTCGGGATTTTTTCAAGGCGGACGAGCCAGCCGCCTTTCCCTTCAATCTAAAAGAGCAGATGAAAAAAGGACACAGCTTCAAGGATTGGCTGTGTCCGGATTCTATGGAATTTCAGAAAGACCACTTCCGCCTGAACGACCGCTGGGGCCGGATGCTTTACCTGCAGGGATACGCCAGCTACATCAAGGATTCCATGATCGCCGAGCTCTGCGATATGGATCGCAGTCTCATGCTCTCCATTGACATCCTGCCGGTTCCCACAGACGAAGCGGTGCGGGAAATTCAGAACAAGCTTCTGGGTGTGGAAACGAATGCGGCAAACTGGCAGCGGAAGCAGAATGCCGCCAAAAACTTCTCCGCTGTTCTGCCTTACGACATGGAACAGCAGCGAAAAGAAACCACGGAGATGCTGGAGGACCTGACCAATCGAGATCAGAGGATGATGTACGGCCTTGTGACCTTGGCCCATCTGGCCGATACCAGGGAGCAACTCGACTCAGACACCGAAACCATCCTCACCACAGCCCGGAAACACCTGTGCCAGATGAGCGTTCTCCGCTGGCAGCAGAAGGACGGACTGGATACGGTTCTCCCGTATGGTCTGCGAAAAATTCAGGCGCTGAGAACCCTCACCACCGAGAGCACCGCTGTGCTGATTCCCTTCCGGGCACAGGAGATCATGCAGGCCGGGGGCATCTATTATGGGCAGAACACCGTTTCCAAAAACATGATTGTGGCTGACCGCCGCAAGCTCCTTAACGGAAACAGCTTCCGTCTGGGCGTCAGCGGTTCCGGTAAATCGTTTGAGCCTGAGCCATTACGCCAAAACTTCCTGTTATCAACATTGATAATGCTAACAGCAGCGAAAATACTTTTTTCATGATTAGCGTCACCTTTCCATCTTAAATTCGGAGTATTTCAACTCGCCGTGTATTTTTGCAATCCATGAATTCATGAGGAGTGCATCTGTATTCCTCAATTTTCATGAATTGCATATAGGAATTATGTTCCGGCTACATCTCAACATATATACCCGGAACCCGACAACTCGGGCGTCTCTTCTTGGTACATCGGTAACACATTCTTTCTTTATTCTCCCAATATTGCAAATATCACATATGCCCACAAGCTATCCACTTATATCGGGAGTTTCTACCCATATATTATCACCTCAAAAAAGCGATTTGTTCTATTTTGTCACAGTGGTCTGTTTTTCGTTCCAATTGGTAAAACACCTACCGAAAAAGCGTTGACAAGATGCGTAGGTCTGAAAGTTCCGAACAGGTTAACTGTTATTTCAGCACCTTCAGAAAAAATTTCTTTCAATTTAATCTCTTATGACGGGAATAGATACTTGTGATATAGTTAAAAATCGACTAAAATTAGTCATAGGAAGTCATAGATTAGACATTGAATTTAGTCATAGAAATAAACAGAGGTCGGAATTGGAAACTCAAAAACGAGACATCAAAAACAAAAATCAGAGCGACAACGTAAAACTCTCACCACTGGTGAGAGAAAATGCTTGATCCAACAATCATACCATCATAATCAGATTGACCGAGCCGGTTCTTAATGACGAATAGAATAAGTGAAAAAGTCGTATAGCAGCGACAATGCGATTGAGCCTGTTTCAGACCGAAAAATGGCACCAGGAACCAAGAGTTCCGAGTGCCATCTTTCATGTTACAGCGCGTTTGTGGATTGAAATTCAATTTTGACTCTCATACCCATACCGGCAGCGAGGCGTTGGAGTGTTCGGAGCGATGGGTTAGCGTTGCCGTTTTCCAATTTGCTGATATCTGCCTGTGCGATACCGGTCTTTTCCGAAAGCTGCTTTTGGGTCAGACCCGAACGATTTCTGGCGTCGACGATTGCCTGGATGATCTGAAACTCCGGTTCAAGTGCATCATATTCAGCCTTGAATTCCGGATTTGCCATTTGCTTATTGAGGGTTTCTCTAAAGTTTTTGCCCATTATAAATTCTCCTTTCGCTGTTCATATTCGGAACGATACTTCTTGGACAGTTCAATTTCTCCGGGTGGTGTTTTTTGAGTCTTTTTGGTAAAGCCATTCGTGAGTATAATCTTGCGGCCGATAACGAAAAAATACAGAACTCTCGTAATATTATTCCCCTGTTTTGCGCGGATCTCAAAAATACCGTCATCGAGGGATTTTGAGTATGGCTCTCGAAGATTATTTCCATTTACCTCCAAGAGTTCCAGTAAGCGAAAAAGTTTCGCCTGCATTTTCACATCTTGGGAAAGTATGAATTCCTCGGCCGGAAATGTACCGTCTGACTTTTCAAAAAATTCGACATCAAAGTTTGGCATCGTGCTCTCCTTGGTAACATTGGTTATATCCTATAATCAGTATATGGGATATAACCAATGTTGTCAAGCGTAAAGCGAAAATTTTTTCGACACCCGTTCTGTACTATGAGGTCGGTCTGATCAGAACCCTCCGTTCTCATTTTACGATGATATCTTTTCCGTCGCGTAATCCCATGATTGGGTGACATAAAAGATGTCACCCAATTTTTTTTAGTGTTTATGCGGGTTTTCGGGGTTTTTGAGCGAAATGCAGGAAACCGTTTTACCATAGATGTCCAAACGGCAAACCGCAGTAAGATCCGCCGCAGCGGGGCTCCGTCTGATTTTTTCAGACAGAGGCTCCGCTTTTTTGCTTTTTATACCTTTTCTCCCGCTGTCGGAACTGTAGAAGTTTCCGACAGCTTCATAGGTAGATTGACGAATCCTCCACACAGGCAAATTTCAAGCCCTCAAGGTACAAGGGGTATTGCGCCCTTTTTTAGAAGCGTCTCGGCATGATCCGATGCATCGACGAAACAAAGGAACAGGTTCGCCGGGATGTCGGGGTGTCTGTTACCGATGCTCAGGTGGAACGTGTGCTGGCCGGAAAGCCCTGCAGCATCCTCCAATACCGTTTTTAATGGAGTATAGCAAAAATCTTTATAAACGTAAACTATTATTGCTAACCGGATACAGTACTAGGTTAAAAACTCTGAATATATTGCCGCCATAATTCAGATCCCTATCTTTCTGGGGTTTGAATTATGGCGGCCCATATGTTTTGACATTACTATTCCACAATCGAACATCACATGATCTGTGCTCCGGAGACGTAGCCAAACAGGAATATTCCCAGAAAAAGCGACTCGACCACAATTACATATGTCCGCAATTCCGACCTATTCTTAACCAGAGCGGCAAGCAGAATGAAGAACACAAACCCGCACGAAAGGTATCGACCGCCGCTCAGCAGCCACGAGAGCGAATAGTTTGCGATCAAATAACAAAAAGCATATGCTAAGATACTCGAAGAATTTTTGCGGGATCTCAACGAAAGAACAAGAATGGCAAAAAAGACGATAAATAAAATCAGCTCCGGCAGCCACACAGCCCATGCCATAGATTGCTGAAACTGCCTGCCCAGATAGCTCACGATATATTTCAGCGTATCCGTGACCCACATCGGACCTTGATACCAATGCTGCTGATGAATCACATAGGCAAACGGATTGCCGTCTACGAGATAGTTCAAAAGCCAGTAGCCGAGCATTCCCAAACAGGGCAAGAACAGCAGCGGAATGTACATTGCCTTTTGGGCGAGCCTTTTCATCGACGCCTTGATCGGAACAACAAGAGGTTTAACGCTTTTGAAAAACTCTATAACGCCTGGCAAAACAACCAAAATGCCGATCATCCGCGTGAGCGCCGCAAAAGCGCCCCAAATCCCAAAGGCAAGCCACTTGTGCTTATGTGCATAGTAAAGCGCAGCCGCCGTCGTCAATAAAAACAGTCCCTCTGTCATGACCGTACCGAAAAAGAACGAAAACGGGAAAACCGACAGGAACAGCACCGCATCATCGGCAACCGATTTATCATAGCTTTCAAACGCCAGCTTGTGTACCCAGCAGCACCCCCATGAAAAGCACAGTGCCGAAACGAGCGCGCCTGCCAGCGCGGTGTTCGGAATGATAAGCTTCACGATTCGGACAAGCCAGACGTAACAGGGATAGAATACCAGAAAGAGATGCTCTCCGTTTTCCTGATACGCGCTGTATCCCTTGTCAATTAAATTGATATAGTGATTTGTATCCCACAATCTGAGCTTTGCCAAGCAGTCCCAGAGCGACACTTGTTCATTCGCTCCGATCATGATGCAAAACAGGGCAGCGACCATGACCAAAACCCGAACGCCGAGCGTAAAGCCGAACGTTTTCCATTCATTAGGATATGCCGCCCTGCAATCGAAGTCCTCCTCCGGCAGGACAGCATGTTTCGCGGATTTTGGGGAAAGGCCGAAATCAAGCAGGCATTTATAAAGGAGAACACAAAACAGCAAAACGATCGGAACGGATAGGATCACATTATAAAGCAATTTCTCTCATCCTCATCTTCTCTTGGATTAATTCCGAGCTATACCAGAAAATAGCGTTTAAATGGATACACGGTAAAAAGCAATTGGAATTCCTGGCTTTCAATAGAGTCCCATTCTTTCTCGGAAAAAACATGCGTTCCATTTGTATACTTAATGATACTACTTTAAAAACGGGAGTTGTTCCATTTTGTCACAGTGGTATATTTTTGAGATTAAATGGTTTTGATCTGTCAATGCAAATAATGAATAAAAATAGCGCGTATCCACTTCAAGTGAATACGCGCTACCGTTAATATTAAATAATGCTACCGATTAGACAAAATCCGTGAAATTCTTCGCTGCCTGTGTTATAATTTATTCAAGCTCCGGAATTTTTCAAACAGTTGAATATACTCCAGTATGTGCTGTTGCTCTTGGGGACTCATCTTGGAAAGCGTTTCGATAATTTCTTTTATGATGATATTCGGAGGAAGTCCGACCTCGAACGCAATATACAGATCACCAATTAAAAGAGGAGTCTCATCACATGCGTATTTTGTCTGGCGTAGATAATCTTACTTATTTATTTTGTGACTTGGTAGAAATAGGACTCGATTTTTTTGAACTTTTACGTATATACTGTGACAACGATTTTCTGCCTTATTTTGGAGATGTACAACAGCCATTCACCTTTCCGCGCCCAGATAGGTTCTGCAATCTCGACCAAAAGGACATTCGGAGAGGAATCTCACGTTGGACGGGTTCAAAATATCGCTCAGCCTCTATCGATGCTGTTGTACTGGAAATATATCATCATATTGCCGATAGGCATATCGGCAGTTACGTCTACCACAGCAATCGTAACCCCAAAAACATAAAAGCAGCCGATGATATATATGTTTTGTTTGTGTTCTCTAGTTCTGCAACCTTTATAGACTTAAATAAAAAGAAATCCTATCTCTTTCAGGAGGAACCTCATGATAAAAATAGCCGTTTGTGATGATAATCCATATGAATTGGAAGAAGTAGCCGAAAAAATCAAAATTTATCTTGATCAGCAAGAGACTGCACTCCAGACAGTAGTTCAAACCTTTCAATGTGGCGAATATCTTATAATGGAAATTGAGTCTGGGCACCCCGCCGATATCTTTATTTTGGACGTAGATATGCCAGGTATGAACGGATTTGAGCTTACCGAAGAGATTCGAAAACGTATCCCCGCTCCTATCATTATCTTTCTTACATCCCATATTGAATATGGATCCAAAGCCTGTAAAAACCGGGCTTTCAGATATATTTATAAGCTAAATATTGATGAAGAACTTTACGAAGCTCTCGACAGTGGATTTCTGGAGTTGCGTCATATTGAAGAACGCTCCATTACTGTCACTCATTATAATGAATATTATCGGATACCTTATTCCAACATTAAATATATCCGCCGCGGCGGGCGTCAATTGAGCATTGAAACACTCGCTTCAGTCTCAATTTTCGATAACAGAGGAGTGAAAGAATTCTTGGAGGCGCTGAATGACAGCCGTTTTGTGCTAATTGACCGCGGATGCATATTAAACGTGGATTTTGCTAAACAGATAACGGGCACAGAAGTGATACTCACCACTAACGAGCGCCTGGCAATTAGCCGTCGCATGCTCAAAAATTTGAAGTTAGCTCTCATCAGAGAGTGGAATATTTAGCTGCAAAAAAACAAAAAGGAAGCCCAATTATGCCTCTTTATACCCTCGTGGAATTATCTGCATCCTTTATAGAATCCTTGTTGGTTATCAGCACAATAACACGCATAAGCGGTAAAAAGCACACGAATCCGCAACACATTCTATTGATTCTAGCGGCAACATGTGTAATGACAACTATAGTTACCTTTATGAACATGTGGGAATCCTTTTCATATTTAACCATAGTTATAGCTGCAACATATTCTATTTGTATTACGAAACTTACATCGAACGGTCGTCTTTTGCTCCGCACCGTATCTTGCATGCTTACTTTATTTTTTCTACATACCCTAGATTATGTAGTTGGCTTTAGTGTGAGCATGATCATCGGCCAATCTCAAGATATTTTCCATGGATTTGAACTGATGATGAAAACTGGAACCATTAGAACAATATATACAGTAATAAACAAAGCTCTCCAAGTATCCCTGTTTTTCCTATTGGGGGCTCAATATGAAAAAATCCGACAATTTGATAAGAGATATCTGGGGATTCTTTTCGGAATCACCACATCATGCTACATTATTATGTCAATTCTTCTCAGCCTAATCATGACTGATTCTCTGTTTGTCATGCAGATAGCTATTGTCGTTTCGTGGATATTTATAATGAGCTGCTTAGTAGCAATCATTACCATCATTTCGATACATTCAAAATATATAAAAAAAGAACGAGAGACTGTGATGATTTCTTTGACAAATGAGTTAATGGAAAGAAATTATCAGCAACTCCATAAGAATCAGCGATTGATCGCAAAACAGGTTCACGACTTTACAAACCATCTAAAGACCTTAAAAGGGATGTTGGACAAAGATACAGAAGCGGAACAATATGTTTGCAAACTACTTGCGATAACATATCGCGAATCAAAACTTTGTCATAGCGGATGCGATGTAATCGATGCAATCATAAACTGCAAAGTATCAGAAGCAACGGCAGGACATATTGCATTTACTTATAAGGTTCAATTACCGGAACCCATACATGTTTCCAGTGTGGACATCTGTGCTGTTCTCTCAAACCAAATTGACAACGCTCTAGAAGCTTGCGCTAATATCCCCAACCAACAAGAACGCTTTGTCCAAGTTACACTTTGGCAAAAAGAGACTTTTTTGTTTTTTAAAGTGATTAACAGCGTTTTAGTTAATCCTTTCATTGCAGGCAATACTTTAATCAGCAAGAAAAAAGAAAGCGGGCATGGATTAGGTCTTATTAACATTCGCGACACTGTGGAAAAATACAACGGGACTTTAGATAATCAGTTTTCTGGAAATCAATTCATATCTATAGCAATGATGCAAAATACCATCTAATACAAAAATTCATACCATAAAATCAAAAATCCCCCAAGCCGATAATCTATCTGTTATAATTTTAGGTAGACCACAGACTTGGAGGATTTTTATGTTAAAAGCGTGTGCATCTAGTTGTACTGATTTTCTAATGCGTCACACAAATATAGCCTCTTCTCGCAGGCCGATATACCTATATGGGTTTGAATTGCTTTTGTCTACGTTAACATCAGCTTTGTCCATTCTACTTGTCTCCGTACTATTCAACGGCATTGAGGATGGAGCTATCTTTCTGTTGATATACATTGGCTTGCGGGTGTTTTGTGGAGGGTACCATGCCAAAACGCATGAACTGTGCTTTGTTAGTTCAAATTTCACTTTTTTCGTTGCTTGGACTTTTGCAAAGGTATTAACCTGTTTAAATTTACAAAGTCTCGCAATGGTGCTTGTTGTACTTTCTACCATTGTTATTTTGATTTTAGCGCCTATTCGTAATAAGAATCACCCTCTTTCCGACAAGGCATATAGGAAGAACCGAAAGATTGCCATTATTTTCGTGTTAGTACTTTTCATTATTTATCTTTGCTTAACTTTTCTTAATACGCTGAACTGTACGAAACAATAATCAGCCAGTAATCCGATTCTCAAAATCAGCACCATCGGTGCGTAGCTAATTTCTCAAAATTGTTCAAGGGTCTGAGATGTTGTCCAGCAAGGAAATCGCAGATTTCGCACATGGATACTGCTGTGCATTGCCTGCAATCACAATTCATCATCTTCGGCAAAAATGAGATAAGGGTATCTTCGTGCCCTACTGGACAAGTATGTTTTAGTGGCAGGGAATTTTTGCTCAAAAATAATTTTCAAAATGCCTTCGCAAAACGAATTGGAAACAATACAAATTTCAGTCTGTCAAATCACCTTCAAATCATGAGTAAGGCAAAGACCGTAGAAGAACGCCATTTTTATATTTCCCTCTGCGTGAAGGAAAAATATTCCGCTCGTGAGCTGGAACGCCAGATGGACGCACCTACTACGAAAGATATATGCTGTCCTCCAAAAAAGTACTTCCCGAACATATTCCCCGGAGTGTACGCGGCAGTATTTTCGACACCTATGTGCTCGAATTTCTGGATCTGCCGGAGCAGTTCTCCGAACGCAATCTGCGCAAGGCCATCATTGAAAACCTGAAACAATTTATTCTTGAGTTCGGCAAAGAATTTACCTTTATTGGGAAAGAATATCGCGTTCAGGTGGGCGGTCAGGACTTCTATATTGACCTTCTGTTCTACAACCGCGCGCTGTCCTGCCTCGTTCCCATCGAACTAAAAATCGGTAAGTTCAAGCCGGAGCATATCGGCCAGATCAACTTCTATCTGGAAGCTCTCGACCGGGATGTGAAGAAGCCGAATGAAAACCCCAGCGTGGGTGTCATACTCTGCGACGGCAAGGATGATGCCGTCGTGGAATACGCCCTGAGCCGCAGCATGTCACCTATGCTGGTTTCCGATTATACCCTCTGTCTGCCCGATAAAAAGCTCTCGCAAAATAAACTGCGCGAACTGACCGAGTTGGCCCTCGAAAACGGTGAGGGAGACGAAGAATAAAGCATCTTGTTCTGAAGCATTCTCATTTTCTGATGGTATCTTTTCCGTCGCGTAAGAGCAGAAAAAAGGGCTTTGCGTTTTGCAAAGTCCTTTTTTCAACAAGATAAATCCCCTGGGGATTTGTGAAACTGCCCTTTAGGCGGTGAAGTGTCTTAGGATGTTTATAAAAATGAAAACCGCCGACCTTCGCAATCATCTCGCGCAGCAGCTCCGGGTTTTCCAGCATGGGGCACGGGCGCAGGTGGTTCTCGTTGAACGGCTGGCCATCGTGGTACGCCATGAAGAGCGGCGACTGCAGGACTTCGAGCAGTGTTTTTTCGCGAATGTTGGAATCGGAATAGTGGATGAACACGCACGAACGGCTCGCCGCCGGTGTAGATATACAGGTATACGCCGAGCTCTTTGCCCTGCGTGATGGCAGAAATTATAGAGAAAACAAAAGCGCCGGGCTTCCATAAAAGCTCGGCGCTTGATTTATTGATGAAAATTATACGAACTGGGACGGGTCTACACGGGTGCCGTTTTGGTAGACCTCAAAGTGGCAGTGGTCACCGAAGGAATAGCCGGTATCGCCGACATAGCCGATGACATCGCCCTTGTTGACCCACTGGCCCTCGCTGACGGCGACGGAGCTCATGTGTGCGTACAGGGTGGAATAGGTGCTGTCGTGGTAAATGGAGACGTAGTAGCCCCAGGAATAGCCCCAATCATCGGAGCCGTTTGCGGTCATGACTCTACCGGAGCGGGATGCCACGATCTGTGTGCCGCGGCTTGCGGGGATATCCATGCCGTAATGGCCGTTGCCGAATGCACAGCTGACGCCGGTCCAGCCCGGAACAGGCCATGCAAAGCTTTCACCGGAATAGTCATCGTCATAAGACGGCTGCGGCACCGGGGTCGGGGTGGGGGTCGGCTTTACGGTCGGCACCGGGGTCGGTGTCGGGGTAGGCATAACGTTGCCGTTATCGTCCACTTCTTCTTCAGGCACGGGGGTCGGCGTAGGTGTAGGCTCTACGGTCGGTACCGGGGTCGGGGTGGGCGTGGCTTTTGCCTGTGCCATCTGCTGCTGCATTTCGGCGATCTTTGCCGCCATCATGTTTGCGAGCACGTATTCTTCTTCCTCGGTACGGGAAAGCTCGGTCTCGGCACTGCTCTTATCGGAGCGAATCTGCTCGAGCAGGGCGGTGTTGTCGCTTTCGAGCTGCTTTAATTCTTCTTCGCTTGATTCATACAGCTTTTTGGCATCGGCAAGCGCAGTCTTTTCCTTTTCAAGCTCTTCGCGCTGTGCCTTTGTCTCGTTCATGTACGCTGCAACCGTATCGATGAGCTGCTTATCGTGGCGGGTGATGGTGGAGACGGCCTCTGCGCGCATGGAGAAATCATGCAGGCTTTCGGAATTGAAGAGAATCTCCAGTGTGCCGACGGTGCAGCCGGCGGAGTACAGCACGGCGAGACGCTTTTTCAGAAGCTCCATGGTATCGGAGATCTGATCTGCGGAGTCGTTGAGCTCTTTTTCGAGCTTTTTGATGCTGGTGTTCAGCACGGTGATGTCGCTGTTTGCGGTATCGATCTGCTCCTTGATGGTATCAATCTTTTCGGAGAGCAGGGTAAGATATTCGGCTTTATCGGCCTCCTGAGACTCCAGAGAGGAGATTTTGTTTTCGAGGTCGGCCTTTTTGTTGGCGAGCTCGGTCTGCTTGGCTTCCATATCGGCTACGGTATCGTCGGCGTAGCTGAGCGGTGCGGCACAGAGCAGCAGGGCGGAAAGCACGGCTGCAGTGATGCGCTTCCTGTTTTTAGAAAACAGCTTCAACGGAAAAACTTCCTTTCAGCAATAAATTTCGATTTCATAAAAGGGCATACAAACCCCCTTCTTATATACGGGACTATTCTACATGATAACTTTCGATTTTTAATTCCTTAAAAGAATTAAAACGCAAATTACTACGGAAAAAGAACAGATTTATTTCAAAATTCTTACAAGAGAGCCCAAAATTCTTACAAGGGAGCCCAAGTTGGTATCAGCTTCGAGATAACTTTACGGGGAAAAGGAGGGCACTTCAAAGGAAAAAGAGGATGCGCGAAAGCGTTTTACTTGACATTTTGCCGCGAAACGAGTACAATATCAGCGGTTGTTCGTTAGTTTGTTTAACTAAATTTATCGAAAAACGGCACAAATGGGCGAAAGGAGTGTGCAGCATGTCCGGCTTTTCTGCGAAAGCAAACGAGCTTCTGGTGGAGATCTATCGCAATGTGCAGATCTTGGAGCAGAACGAACTGAAAAAACAACGGCTGAACATCTCCATCAACGAGATGCACATGATCGAGCTCATTGCCAAAGGCAAAACCGGCATGACGGTCAGCGAGATCGCCCAGCAGCTCAAGGTGACAAAGCCCTCCGTTACGGTGGCGGTGAACAAGCTGGTGCAGAAGGGCTACTGCGAAAAGCAGCGCCTGCCCGGCGACGGCCGCGCGGTGCAGGTAATGCTAACGCCCGAGGGCAAAAAAGTGGAGGCGTTCCACCGCCGCTGCCACCGGCGCATCATTGCGGAAATCTGCGAGGATCTTTCGGAAGAGGAGCGCGAGGAGCTTCTGCGTACCATGACGCGCATCAATTCTTATTTTCAGACGAAATTATGATTTCTTTAAGTTTCTTTCAATGATTTGCGCGGCAAATCATTGGGAGACCCCTTAATTGGGTCTCCCACACCTCAACAGTCCACTGGACTGTTGAGGTCCCCGTCCTGATTTTTGGGAGGCAAAAAGATTTCGCCATTTGCGAATGGCGACTTAGGGCGCTGCCCTAAGAACCCGCAAGTTTTCTGAAGAAAACTTGACTAAAGACTTTTAACAAATATTCACTTTAACAAGGTTATTATATTGCCTTTACGGCGCTGCCGAAAATTTTTCGGCCGGAAAGGAAAGAAAACTATGAGCTTTAAAATTTTAGGTACAGGCAGCTACGCGCCGGAGCATGTTGTGACGAACGACGACCTCTCTGCGCTTGTAGACACCAACGATGAATGGATCACACAGCGCATCGGCGTGCGCTCCCGCCACATCAGCGAGACGGAAACGAATGTAGATATGGCGGTGAAGGCGGCCGAGCGCGCGCTGGAAAATGCGGGAATCTCTGCCGATGAGCTCGACCTCATCATTGCAACGACCATCACGGGCGACACGCTTTCTCCGGGCACAGGATGCATGGTACAGAACCGCATCGGCGCGCACTGCCCGGCGTTTGACCTTGCGGCGGCCTGCAGCGGCTTCCTCTTTGCGTTGGAGACGGCGGCGGGCTTCCTTTCCCGCGGCGCGTATAACCGCGTGCTTGTCGTCAGCGCAGAGCGCATGAGCGGTATCATCGACTGGACAGACCGCGGTACGTGCTGTATCTTCGGCGACGGCGCGGGCGCGGCGGTGCTCGGAAAGGGCGACGGCCTTGTGGCCTCTCACCTGATGACAAAGGGCGGCGATGACGTAATCACAATTCCGACGCGCTATGACCGTTCCCCGTGGTACAAAAACGAGATCAGCGAGATTACGTCCGTACACATGAACGGCCGCGAGACGTACAAATTCGCCGTTATGGCGATGTCCGACAACATCAAGGATCTGATGGCTTCGGCGGGCGTTGCGGGCGAAGACGTGGCGCTTGTCATTCCGCATCAGGCAAATTACCGCATTATCAACGAAGCGCGACGCAGAATCCCCGACATTGCGCCGGAGAAGTTCTGCATCAATATCGACCGCTACGGCAACACGTCTTCCGCGAGTGTGCCGATCCTCTTAGATGAGATGAACCGCGCGGGCAAGATTCACGAGGGCGACCTCATCATTCTGGCGGCATTCGGCGGCGGTCTTTCTGCAGGCGCCATGATCATCCGCTGGTAAAAACACGACATACAGTCAAAAATAAAGAAAAATCGAAACGTTTTCAACAGGCAAAAGCCGGAAAGGGGAAAACATTATGATCTCAACACCGATTTGTGACATGCTTGGCATTCGCTACCCGATCTTTCAGGGCGGCATGGCTTGGATCTCGGACGGCAAATTAGCAGGTGCCGTTTCCGAAGCGGGCGGCCTTGGCATTATTTCCGCTATGAACGCAAACGCAGAGTACCTGCGCGAGCAGATTAAAATTGCAAGAGAACTGACCGATAAGCCTTTTGGTGTGAACATCATGCTGATGAGCCCGTTCGCGGACGAGGTGGCAAAAGTGGTCGCGGAGGAAAAAGTGGCGGTCGTAACGACCGGCGCGGGTAACCCCTCCAAATATATGAAAGACTGGCTTGCGGCCGGTATTAAGGTTATCCCGGTCGTGGCATCCGTCAGCATGGCACGCCTGATGCAGCGCGTGGGCGCCTGTGCGGTCATTGCGGAGGGCGGCGAAAGCGGCGGCCATATCGGCGAAACGACCACCATGGCGCTTGTGCCGCAGGTGACGAGCGCAGTGACGATTCCGGTCATCGCGGCGGGCGGCATCGGCGACGGCCGCGGCGTGGCGGCTGCATTCATGCTGGGCGCTGTGGGCGTGCAGCTCGGCACGCGCTTCCTGGTTGCAAAGGAGTGCGGCGTGCACCAGAACTACAAAAACAAGGTCTTAAAGGCCAATGATATTGCGACGATGTCTACCGGCAAGCGTCTCGGTCACCCGGTGCGCAGCATCAAGAACCCGTACACAAAGGAATATTTTAAGCTTGAGTACAGCAATATTTCCGACGAGGAGCTTGAAGCGTACGGCAGAGGCTCTCTGTACCGTGCGGCCGTGGAGGGCGACGAAAAGACCGGCTGCTTCCTTGCGGGCCAGATCGCCGGCATGGTGAACAAAGAGCAGACCGCAAAGGAGATCATCGAAGAGATCTTCACGCAGGCGGAAGACGTGCTGAAGGGGGCGACCAAATGGGTAAAGTAGCCTTTGTTTTCTCCGGTCAGGGCGCACAGTACAGCGGCATGGGCAAGTCCCTTTACGAGCACAGCGCGGCGGCGAAGAACGTGTTTGACACGGCGGAGAGCATCCGCCCCGGCACGAAGAACCAGTGTTTTTCCGGCACCTTGGAGGAGATCAGCATCACGAAAAACACGCAGCCGTGCCTGTTCTGCGTTGACCTTGCGGCGGCAGAAGCGCTGCGCGAAGCGGGCATCACGCCCGACATGACGGCGGGTTTCTCGCTCGGCGAAGTGGCGGCGGTGACGTTTGCGGGCATCTTTACAACGGAAGAGGGCTTCTCGCTCGTCACAAAGCGTGGCGAAGCGATGCAGGCGGCAGCCGAGCAGGCAGACAGCGCCATGGCGGCGGTTTTGAAGCTGCCGAACGAAAAGGTTGAGGAGCTGTGCCGCATGCATCAGAGCGTGTTCCCGGTAAACTACAACTGCCCGGGTCAGCTCGTCGTGGCGGGCCTGAAAACGACTTTGCCGGATTTCCTTTCCGACGTTGCCGCAAACGGCGGCAGAGCCGTACCGCTGAATGTGAGCGGCGGCTTCCATTCTCCGTTTATGGAGAGCGCTTCTGCGCGTCTGCACGACGTTTTGGAGACGATGGACGTGAAGGAGCCGACTGTGTCGGTCTACGCGAACTACACGGCGGAGCCGTACACGAAAGAAACGGCAAAAGAACTGCTGACACAGCAGGTGGCACACCCGGTGCGCTGGCAGCAGACCGTTGAAAAAATGATTGAGGCGGGCGTGGATACGTTTGTTGAAGTGGGCGCAGGCAAAACGCTGTGCGGCCTCATCAAAAAGACGAGCCGCGCGGTGAAGGTATATAACGTGGAAGACGCGGAGACGCTTTCGGCAGCGGTGCAGGCGATCCGTGCAGAAGGAGAAAACGCATGAGCTTAAACGGCAAAACGGCGCTCGTTACGGGCGCATCCAGAGGCATCGGCCGCGCCATTGCGCTGCGCCTTGCCGAAGACGGCGCGAATGTGGCGGTCATCTACGCAGGCAGCGCCGATAAGGCCGAAGCTGTTGTGAACGAAATCACGGCGCTTGGCGTAAACGCAAAAGCATACCGGTGCAATGTGGCGGATTCCGCCGCGGTGAACGAAACTGTGAAAGCGGTGACGAACGACCTCGGCAAGATCGATATTCTCGTCAACAACGCGGGCATCACACGCGACGGCCTGATGCTGCGCATGAAGGACGAGGATTTTGATGCGGTGCTCGACACGAATTTGAAGGGCGCGTTCAACATGATTCGCGCGTGCTATTCCGGCTTCATCCGCAAGAAAAGCGGCAGAATCATCAACATTTCCTCTGTTTCCGGCATTATGGGCAACGCAGGGCAGGCGAATTATTCCGCTTCAAAGGCGGGCGTCATCGGCCTGACAAAATCCGTGGCGCGCGAACTCGCTTCCCGCGGCATCACCTGCAATGCAGTGGCGCCGGGCTTTATCCAGACGGACATGACAGAAAATCTCGGCGACAACAATCCGCTTTTAAACAGCATCCCGCTGGGCAGAATGGGCAAGCCGGAGGATATTGCGGCGGCAGTGGCGTTTTTGGCTTCCGACAGCGCGGCGTACATTACGGGCGAAGTGCTGAAGGTAGACGGCGGTTTGGCTATTTAAACCCGCAAAATCGGACTTCAATATGCGAGGCGTATCGATCCTGCGTTTGCAGGACTGTCCGATTTGAACAGTTCTTATTGATTAAGTTTTCAACGTAAAAAGATAAATCGGTTCAAAACTTTCAAGAGAAAGGAGTGCTTCCGTTTCGGAAGCCTGAAAAATATGGAAAGAAGAGTAGTTATCACGGGTCTCGGCGCAGTTACCCCGATCGGCAACGATGTGGATACGTTCTGGGAAAACCTGAAAGCCGGCAAGTGCGGCATCACGAAAATCACGAAGTTTGACTCCACGGACTTTAAAGCGCATGTGGCGGCGGAGGTCAAGGATTTTGACCCGCTGCTGTACATGGATAAGGGCGAAGTGCGCAAGAACGATCCGTTCTCTCAGTTTGCCATCGCGGCGGCAACGCAGGCGGTGAACGACAGCGAGATCATGGGAAAGATCGACCCGGAGCGCTTCGGCGTGTATTTCGGTTCCGGTATCGGCGGCATCCAGACGTTCTCCAATCAGGTGACGGCGCTGAACGAAAAGGGCCCGCGCCGCGTTTCCGCGTACTTTATCCCGATGCTCATTGCGAATATCGCGGGCGGCAACATCGCCATTAAGTTCAACGCGCAGGGCTCCTGCCTGCCGATCACCACGGCGTGCGCGACGAGCAACAATGAGATCGGTGAAGCGTACCGTGCCATTAAGCACGGCTATCTCGATGCCATCATCGCCGGCGGCGCGGAAGCAGCCATCGTCCCTGTGGGCGTGGCGGGCTTCGGCAATATGACGGCGCTGACCACCTGCCCCGACCCGGAAGACGCTTGCTGCCCGTTTGATAAGCGCAGAAGCGGCTTTGTCATGGGCGAGGGCGGCGCGGCGCTCATTCTCGAAGAATATGAGCACGCAAAGGCGCGTGGCGCGAGAATGTACGCGGAGATCGTGGGTTACGGCGCTACGGACGACGCGCACCACATGACTGCCCCGGATCCGGAGGGCAACGGCGGCGCAAGAGCCATCCGCATGGCATACGAAGAAGCGGGCGCGGACCTTGCAAACGAGAAAATTTACATCAACGCGCACGGCACCAGCACGCCGCTCAACGAGCGCAGTGAGACGCTGGCCATTAAAAAGGCATTCGGCGAGCACGCATATGACGTTGTCATCAGCTCTACAAAGTCCATGACGGGCCACATGTTGGGCGCGGCCGGCGCGGTGGAGGCCATTGCTTCCGCGCTGGCGGTGAAAGAGGGCATCGTTCCGCCGACCATCAACTACAAAGAGCCGGACCCGGACTGCGACCTTGACGTCTGCCCGAACGAAGCGAGAAAGGTTGACCTTGACCTCGCCCTGTCCGTTTCCCTCGGCTTTGGCGGCCACAACGCTTGTATTGCAATTCGCAAGGTTTTGTAGTAAAATATAGGGTACGACACCGCAGGGTATCTGCGGGAATACCCGGATAAATACCGCTTGATTCAACGGAGGGACGTTTGTGAATATTAAAGACATTGCGGCTTTGGCGGAGATCGTCAAGCAGAACGAGCTGACGAAGCTGGAAATAAACGGCGAAAATATCGTCATTGAGCGCGCCGCGCAGGTCGTGCAGGCGGCGCCAATCCTGAACGCCGTGCAGCCCGCCGTGCCGGAGCAGATGCACACGACGGAGCCCATTGCGGAAGTGAAGGAGAAAGAGGGCGTTTATGTAAAAAGCCCTGCCGTAGGCGTGTTTTACGCCGCGCCGTCTCCGGACAGCAAGCCGTTCGTCGCCGTGGGCGACACGGTGCACAAGGGCGACACGCTCTGCATCATTGAGGCTATGAAGCTGATGAACGAGATCAACAGCGAAATGGACGGCGAGATTGCCGAGATTTGTGTCGGCAACGGGCAGGTCGTCGAATACGACCAGCCGTTGTTCCGCATTATTTAAGATGAAAAGCTCCCGGAGCGCCGCCAAAAAAATGCGCGTCCCCGGGATTTTTCCGTGGAAAGGAATACGTTAGATGAACAAGGAAGAGATCAAAAAGATCCTGCCGCACCGCGAGCCGATGCTCCTCGTAGACGAAGTGGAGCTCATTGACGGCAAAGCGTTCGGCAAGTGCCACATCCGCGGTGACGAATACTTTTTGCAGGGCCATTTTCCGGGCAACCCCATCGTGCCGGGCGTGATTCAGTGCGAAATGCTGGCGCAGAGCGCCTGCGTGCTGCTCGCAGACGGTGCATCGGAGGGCATGACCCCGGTGTTTACGAGCCTCGATAAGGTGAAGTTCCGCGGCATGGTGAAACCCGGTGATACGCTGGAGACCGAGTGCGAGCTTGTGCGCCAACGCGGCATGTTCTATTTTGCAAAGGGTACGGGCCGCGTAAACGGCAAGGTCTGCGTTTCGGCAGAGTTCTCGTTTGCGCTCGTCAAGGCGTAAGCCCGGCGGAAAGGAACAGGCTATGTTTACGAAACTGCTTATCGCGAACCGCGGCGAAATCGCGGTGCGCATTATTCGTGCCTGCAAGGAAATGGGCATCCGCACCGTGGCGGTGTATTCCAAGGCGGACGCGGAGTCTATCCACGTGGCGCTGGCCGATGAAGCCATCTGCATCGGCGAGGCGGCGGCGAAGGACAGCTATTTGAATCAGGAGCGCATCATCAGCGCGGCCATTGCGTCGAAAGCGCAGGCCATTCACCCCGGCTACGGCTTTTTGGCGGAAAATGCTTCATTTGCGAAACTGTGCAAAAAGTACGGCATCGCGTTTGTGGGCCCGTCCGGCGAACTCATCGACCGCATGGGTGATAAGGACGCCGCACGCAGACTGATGAAAGCGTCCGGCGTGCCGATTATTCCGGGCAGCGGCATTTTGGAAAATGTCGACGAAGCAAAAAAGGCGGCAAAGGAGATCGGCTACCCCGTCATGTTAAAAGCATCGGCAGGCGGCGGCGGCAAGGGCATTCGCCTTGTAAAGACCGAGGACGAGCTGGAGCAGGCGTTTAAGACGGCATCAAGCGAAGCGCAGCAGGCGTTCGGTGACGGTCGCATGTACATGGAAAAATACATTTACCCGGCAAAACACATAGAAGTGCAGCTGCTCTGTGACGAGCAGGGGCACGTGGTGTGCCTTGGCGAGCGCGAATGCTCCATTCAGCGCAATAACCAGAAGCTGATTGAAGAATCCCCCTCGCCCGGTGTGACAAAGGAAAAGCGCGCTGAGCTGTTTGAGGCGGCGACGAAAGCGGCGAAAGCCGTGGGCTATGTGAATGCCGGTACGGTGGAATTTTTGATGGACCGCGACAAGAATTTCTATTTTATGGAAATGAACACGCGCCTTCAGGTAGAGCATCCGGTTTCGGAGCTCGTCACCGGCAAAGACATTGTAAAGTGGCAGATCCGCATTGCAGCGGGTGTAGAGCTTGACTGCACGCAGGCAGACATTAAAGTGCGCGGCGCGGCGATCGAGTGCCGCATCAACGCGGGCGGCGTGGGCAAAGTGAATTTCCTGCACATTCCGTCCGGCCCGTGGGTGCGCTTTGATACGTTCTTATATCAGGGCTACGAGGTGCCGCCGTTTTATGATTCCATGCTCGGCAAGATGATTGTGTTTTCTTCGACAAGAGAAGAAGCGATACGCAAGATGCAGTCCGCCTTGTGCGAGCTTGTCATCGGCGGTTTGCCGAACAACATTGAAGATCAGATCGATATTATCCGCGACCCCGTTTTCCACAGCGGAGATTATTATACGGACTTCATCAAAAACCGTGAGGGCTGAGGAAGTTCATTTACCGAAGGGAGTAGACCGTTATGAATTTGATGGGTCTGTTCCGCTCGCCCCAGAATGAGCTGGAAAAGGGCGGAAAACAACTGAAAAACCCGCAGGAGGAGCAGCACGAGATCACAATGACATGCCCGAAGTGCGGCACGCAGACCCCGGTCTCCGAGCTTTGGGACGACCTGAACGTCTGCCGCTGCGGCCACCATTTCCGCATGACGGCACGCCAGCGCATCAGCTTTTTGGCGGACGACGATACGTTTACAGAGCTCGATGCCGACATGACGAGTCATGACATTCTGGAGTTTCCGAACTACGAAAATAAACTGAAAAGCGCGCGCCTTGCGACCCGAGAAAAGGAAGCCGTTGTCTGCGGCACCGCAAAGGTAATGGGCGAAGACTGCGCCGTGTTCTGCATGGACCCGCATTTTATGATGGGCAGCATGGGCACGGTTGTCGGCGAGAAGATCACGCATTTGTTTGAGTATGCCACAGAGCACCGTCTGTCTGTTATCGGCTTTACGGCGGCAGGCGGCGCCAGAATGCAGGAGGGCATTTTGTCTTTGATGCAGATGGCGAAAACGAGCGGCGCGGTACGCCTGCACAGCGATGCAGGGCTCTTTTATCTCACCGTGCTGACCGACCCCACAACGGGCGGCGTGACGGCGAGCTTTGCCATGGACGGCGACATCATCATGGCGGAGCCTGATGCAATGGTCGGTTTTGCCGGTGCGCGTGTCATTGAACAGACCATCCGCAAAAAGCTGCCGGAGGGCTTCCAGCGTGCGGAGTTCCTTTTGGAGCACGGCTTTATTGATCTCATCACGCCGAGAAGTCGGCAGCGTGAAGTGATCGCGCGGCTCCTGCGTCTGCACAACGAGAGCAAACAGGATGCCTGCGTGCAGCAGGTGGATGCAGGTGAGACAAAGGAGGCTGAAGCATAATGGCAACGGCATACGAAAAGGTTCAGCTTGCTCGCGGCAAGGGACGCCCGAGCGGCCTCAGCTTCATTCAGAATATTTTCCCGGATTTCATTGAGCTGCACGGCGACCGCCGTTTTGCGGATGACCCCGCGGTCATCGGCGGCATCGCGACGCTCGGCGGCCGCGCGGTGACGGTCATCGCCATCGAAAAGGGCGCAGACACAAAGGATAAGGTCTACCGCAACTTCGGTTCGCCGAACCCGGAGGGCTACCGAAAGGCGCTGCGCCTGATGAAGCAGGCAGAGAAATTCCATCGCCCGGTGATTTGCTTTGTGGATACCTCCGGCGCGTTCTGCGGCATCGGCGCAGAGGAGCGCGGGCAGGGACAGGCCATTGCCGAAAACCTTGTGGAAATGATCGGGCTGAAAACGCCGGTCATCTCGATTTTGGTCGGTGAAGGCGGCAGCGGCGGCGCACTTGCGCTGGCGGTTGCGGACCGCGTGTGGATTTTGGAGAACGCCGTGTATTCCGTCGTTTCCCCGGAGGGCTGCGCGAGCATTCTCTGGAAAGATGCAAAAAAAGCGAAGGAAGCCGCAGAGTGCCTGCATCTTACCGCGCAGGACATGGAAAAGCTTGGCGTTGTGGAACGCGTCATCAGTGAATCCGGCAAAACGAAGGCGGAGCTTTTCAGCCGAGTGAAAGAGATGCTTGCCGTGCAGACGGACGAGCTGTGCAAAAAAGACACCGAGACGCTTTTAAAAGAGCGGTATGAGCGGTTTAGAAAGTATTAAAACGCAAAAAAATTAAGACCGACGATGAACTGCACCCCATTTGTTAGACAGTATGATATAATGTCTAACAGGTGGGGTGATTTTAATGCCAAAGGGTATACCAAACAAACGATACACACCGGAATTTAAGAAACTGGTCGTGGAAACCATGCAGAAAGAAAAGCTGAGTTACCGTGAAACGGCAAGACGGTTTGACGTAAGCAGTGACACTCGAATCAGAGACTGGGAGCGCATCTATCTGACGGAAGGGCCGGAAGGCTTTGCCATCGAACGGCGTGGCCGCGGCAGTAAGAGCCGTCCGCCAAAGCAGCTACCCAAGAGAGTGGAAGAAGATCTTCTGGCAGAAGTCCAGCGGCTGCGAGCGGAGAATGAATACCTAAAAAACTTGCAAGCCTTGGTTTTGGAAGACGAGCGACGCCAGCACAAAAAACGTTGGTAGTTCAGAAGCTGAGGCAAAAACACGCACTAAACATTCTTCTCTCAATCGCTCAGCTGCCCCGTGCAACCTTCTACTATCATCTGAAACGGATGGAGCAGGCGGATAAGTACGAGTCAGAAAAACAAGAAATCACAGCGATTTATCATGAAAACAGGGGGCGGTACGGCTATCGCCGAATCACAGCAGAGCTTCGCAAGCGTAAATTCTCCCTGAACCACAAGACAGTTCAGCGGCTTATGAAGGAGCTAGGCTTGGTTTGCCGTGTCCGAATAAAGAAATATCGTTCTTATAAGGGTGAAGTCGGCAAAATCGCACCAAACTTACTGAATCGGGACTTCCATGCGGACAAGCCAAACCAGAAGTGGGTCACGGATGTGACGGAGTTCAGCCTGTTCGGAGAAAAACTCTACCTGTCTCCGATTCTCGATCTGCACAGCAGCGATCTGATTAGCTATATCATATCTGATCGTCCTGTGCTCAGTATGGTAACTACCATGCTGGACAAGGCGTTTGCAAAGATTCCGGCCGGAACAAACTTGATTCTTCATTCCGATCAGGGCTGGCAGTACCAGCATAAGCAGTATCAGCGGATGCTTCGGGAAAAGGGTATCCGGCAAAGCATGAGCCGCAAGGGAAACTGTCTGGATAACGCTGTGATAGAGAATTTCTTCGGGCTGCTCAAAAGTGAACTGCTGTACTTGCAGGAATTTCAGTCTATGCAGCACTTCAAGCAGGAACTAATGGAATATCTGGATTACTACAATAACTGCAGAATCAAGGCAAAGCTAAAGGGCTTGCCGCCTGCAATTCACAGACAGCAAGCCCTTTCGGCTGCTTGAACAATTTTTACTTCGAAATATTGTCTAACTTTTTGGGGTCACTTCACGAAAACGCTGTGGTTTTCGCCGGTCTTTTCATGTTCCGAGAAATCGGTGGTTTTAGGAACACACCGTATTATTCCCCAAACACATGCTTCACGTTTTCCTGCTCGAACTGTTTGTTGTAGAGATCGGCGTAGTAGCCTTTGTTTTGAAGCAGCTCTTCGTGCGTGCCCTGCTCGATGATCTTGCCTGCGCGGACAACCAAAATAAGGTCGGCGTGGCGGATGGTCGAGAGGCGGTGCGCAATGAGGAACGAGGTTCGGTTTTCAAGCAGCGTCGAAATGGCGTGCTGAATGAGCTCCTCGGTTTTGGTATCGATGGACGCGGTGGCTTCGTCTAAGACGAAGATGCGCGGGTCGGCCAGCACGGCTCTTGCAAACGAGATGAGCTGCTTTTCGCCGGTGGACAGCTGGTCGCCGCCCTCGCCAACGTCGCTGTCGTAGCCGTTTTCCATGTGCATGATGGCGTCATGTGCACTGACGAGCTTTGCAGCGGCCTCAATCTCCTCGTCCGTTGCGTCTAAGCGGCCGTAGCGGATATTATCGCGCACGCTGCCGGAAAAGAGGTGCGGCGTTTGCAGCACGTAGCCGATGCTGGAGTGCAGCCACAGCATGGAGCGCTCGCGATAATCCTTGCCGTCAATGAGGATGCGGCCCTCAGTGGGCTCAAAGAAGCGGCAGGCAAGGTTGACGAGCGTGCTTTTGCCCGCGCCCGTTTCGCCGACAATGGCGACCGTGGTGCCGGCGGGAATATCGAGCGAAAAATGTTCCAAGACGTTTTCTACGCCGTCCGGGTAGCGGAACGTCACGTCGTCAAACGTGATGTGACCCTGAATCGGCTCCCAGTTTTCTCTTTTCGGGTCGAATGCGGTGCCGTATTTTTCAATGACTTCAGGTGTATCTTTGATGAGCGGCTCGCGCTCCAAAAGGGCGGAGACACGCTCAATGTTGACCTGCGTGGAAATAAAATTCGAGATGGTGCGCGCAAGCTGCTGTACCGGGTCGGCAATAATCAAAGCATAGTTGATGAACACGGTCATTTCACCGACGGTGATGTCGCCGAACAGCACCATGTTGCCGCCCTGATTCAGGACCATCGCAACGCCGATGGCGGTCAGAAAGCTGATGATCGGAATGTACACGGCATTTAACCGCACGGCGCGGATCGTTGTGGAGCGCATGTCCTCCGCGACTTTTTCGAACGCTTTGTCGTTCTTTTCTTCGATGACGAGCGTTTTGGATGTTTTTGCGCCGGAGATGCCTTCGTTATAATGACGGGTGACCTCGGCATTGATGGCGCGCACGCGGCGGTTCACTGCCAAAATTTTCTTCTGGAACACGACCGTGATGACGGCGATGATCGGGATAATCGCGATGAGGATGAGTGCGAGCTTCCAGTTGACGAACAGCATGATGACAACGCAGCCGAGCACGTACATGGAGCTCCAGAAAATATCCACAAGGCTCCACGCCAAAACCGTGCCGATCTTGCCGGTATCGCTCATTAAACGCGCCATAATGGTGCCGACGGGCGTTGTGTTGTAGTAGGAAAAGTCGAGTGTCTGCAAATGGTCGAAAAGCTTGCGCTTTAAATCGCGGCCTAAGTACATTTCAACCTTTAAGGCGTAGATTGCCATTAAAATGGTTGTAATGGTCTGCACGACGACCATGGAAAGGTAAACGGCCGTGAAGGGAATGAGGCCTTCCGTCGTGCGCGGCTCGATGAAATTATCCACAGCGTAGCCGGAAAAAAGCGGCTGCACCATGTCAAAACAGGCGCCGAGGATCATCAGTGCGATGATTAAAATCATCTGCCACTTATACGGGGCAAGGAACGGAAGCAGCTTTGCCCACGTTTGTAAGGATTTGTTTTTGATTTTCATATCGGTAAATACCCCGTGCGCGGCTTAAGTAGCCGAGCGCTGTGTGTCGTAAATGCGTTTATAGATGCCGTCTTCCTTCGAGAGCGTTTCGTGCGTGCCGCGCTGCACGATGCGACCCTTATCCATGACAATGATCTGGTCGGCATTCATGATGGTCGTGATGCGGTGGGCGATCAAAATCGTTGTGCCGCGCACGTTTTTGTTGATGGATTCGCGAATCTTCGCGTCGGTTTCCATATCCACGGCGGAAAGAGAGTCATCGAAAATTTTGATCGGCGTGTTCTGCATGAGCATACGGGCGATGGCGACGCGCTGCTTCTGACCGCCGGAGATTGTCACGCCGCGCTCGCCGATCTGCGTATCGTAGCCTTCGGCAAAGCGGTCGATGGTGTCGTCGATGACGGCAAGGCGGGCATACTTGCGCACGCTTTCAATATCGTGGCGATTGGAACCGTCCGAAATGGTGTCCTTAAAGCTTTTCGAGAACAGGAACGGTTCCTGCAAAACAATGCCGATATTGCCGCGCAGGTGCGAAAGCGCGATGTTGCGGATATCCACGCCGCCGATGGTGATCTCGCCGGAGCCTTCCGGCAGCTCGTATAGGCGGTCTAAAAGGTAGGTCAGCGTGCTTTTGCCGCTGCCCGTGGAGCCCAAAATGCCGAGCGTGGTGCCTGCGGGAATTTTGAGGTCAATGTCGTGCAGCACTTCGCCGGAAGTGCCGTAGGAGAAGTTGACGTGCTTAAACACAATGTCGCGGTCCATGGGCGGGGTAACGGGGGTTTCCGCATCCTTTTCCGGCTCCGCGTCGAGAATTTCAAAAATACGCTTGGAGCTGATGCCGGTTTTTGAAAGCTCGCTCAAAAGACGACCGAGGCTGCGTGTAGGCCACACAAGCATGGAATTGTACGCGACGAACGCGAGGTACTCGCCCTCCGTGATGGCGCCGTCCACGACGAACACGATGCCGGCGGCGATGATCGTCAACACCTGAATGCCGGAAAGCAAATCGCCGATGCCCCAGTTGACGCCCATCACGTGGCCGAGGCGTACCCAGAGGTCGGAGAAGAGGTCGTTCTGCTTATTGAATTTATCTTTTTCAAAACGCTCGCGGCCGAACGCGCGCACCACGCGCACGCCGGTCAGGTTTTCCTGCACCATGGCGGTCAGCTTGCCTTCGGCTTCATCCGCAATGCGGAAGCGGTCACCCACGATGACGAAGAAGATCATGGAATACCCCACGACGATCGGGATAAAAATAAAGGCGATAAGCGCGAGCTTTGCGTTCATGGAGAACATCAGGGCGAGTGAGACGACGATGAGAAAAACCACGCGCACAAGCTCCATCATCTGGTCGTTGATAAAGTTGTGAATGAGGTCGACATCCTGCGTGCATCTCTGGATGATGTCGCCGGTCTGGTTTTTGTTGTGCCATGCGTAGGGCAGGCGCTGAATGTGCGAAAACAGCGTGTTGCGGATCTTCGTCACGGTGCCCTCGCAGCCCTTTGCCATATTCATGCGCGAAAGGTACGTGGAAATGCCCGCGAGCACCGCGAACAAAAGCGATGCCAAGGCGCATAGAATGAGATTTTGACGTAAGAAATCCCGCCCGCCCATGTTTTCGATCTGTGTTGCCAAAAACGAGGGGAGGTTGAACGGGGAGTCGTTGATGACGGAGTCTACCGTCACGCGGATGATCTGCGGTGTCATGTACCCGGCGAAGACCGAGATCGCCATGGTGAGCAGCGCCAGCACAAAATTGTGGCGCAGTCCCTTTGTAAAGGAGTAAAACCGCAAAATGGTCGTGCGTTTTTCCTTTTTCACAATATACCGGTTGCCTTTCCGGTGCGCATTTTGTCTAAACAAAAAAGGAGAAGTCGGCCACACCTCAAGCTGCTTCTTGCCCGCGCGGTTTCCCGACGGTATGGACATTTTTTTGCGCACCTCACACTGTGCCGGGTGTTTAGTATCGGCACAGAAAAACGGGTCGAAGCCAAAACTTCGAGCCCTTCACAGCGTGTATGCCGCAAAAACCGCTTGTTTTGTGTCCCGCTGCCGAACGCCATGAACACACAGGCTTTTACGGTATGAGCCCGGAAACAGACACGGCTTTCCGAACCCATAGATAGTATGACGGCGATTTAACTTTAACATCACAGATACAAAAAGTCAATCGTGTTGAGCAAAAAATTTGTTAGAAAATATAAATTTCGTGTGCGGCGGGCGTGCAACAAGGGAACCGAATAGACTTTTTAGCGCTAAATAGACTGAAAATTACAGTTTTGGGGGCGTCTGCGAAGAAAATTTACAAATACCCCCTTGCTATTTTGAAACATGCAGATTATAATATGAATATATCTGGTATTGAAAACCATATAAAAGAAAAATAAAAAACAGTTTTAAAATAAAGAATCGGGGCAGATCCCCGGAGAAAGGGTGAAACGTATGGATATGCAGACGGCATACACCGGTTACGGTGCAAGAAAGGTTTGGCATAAGGAAGACAGGATGCGGCTGTCTTTGCCGCTGTATTCGCTTGGGGAAGAGATCTTCTCCGCTGTGTCACACGGTGTGGGCGCGCTGTTCGGTGCGGCGGCGCTCGTTATATTATTGTGGTTCTGCGAAAAGAGTCTTGTGAACGTCGTCAGCGTCAGCATTTTCGGCGGCACAATGATTTTGCTTTACACGGTCTCCACCCTTTACCACGCATTGAATGTGAACCGCGCGAAAAAGGTGTTTCGCGTGCTCGACCACTGCACAATCTATCTGCTCATCGCAGGCACATATACGCCCATCACGCTGTGCTGCATTGAGGGCAGGCAGGGCATCGTCATGTTCGCGGCCGTGTGGGCTGCGGCGGTGCTGGGCATTATTTTAAACGCCGTCGATATGGAGAAATTCAAGGTCGTTTCGATGATCTGCTACCTGATGATGGGCTGGGTCGTCGTACTGGCGTTTAATACGGTCGCGGCAAAAATGCCGGGTGTGGGATTAAACTGCCTCATCGCGGGCGGCGTGGCGTACACCGTAGGCGCGGTGCTGTACGGCCTCGGTAAAAAAGTGCCGTACATGCACGCCGTGTGGCACCTGTTTGTCTTAGCCGGCAGCGTGCTGCATACGCTGAGCGTGTTTACGGTAATTATTTGATAATTGACTTTTCTATAAAAATCACAAACCGAAAGGATTAAGCTGCATGAAGGTATCCGAATTTACATTTGATTCCAGCACGGCACATAACAAAATTTTCACCCGCCTGTATGAGCCGGACGGCGAACCGAAGGCTGTTTTGCAGATTTCGCACGGCATGGCGGAGCATAGTGCGTTGTATAAACCGTTTTGCGAATACATGGCGCAGCGCGGCTTTGTCGTTGTCATCAACGATCACCTCGGCCATGGCCGCAGCGTGACCTCCGGCGCGCTCTACGGGCATTTCGGCGAAAAGGGCGGCCTCTATAATGTCGTCGAGGATCAGCGCAATTTGCAGAGCATCATGCGCGAAAAATATCCCGAGCTGCCGTATTTTCTCATGGGCCACAGCATGGGTTCGTTCATCGCGCGCGAATTTGCGGCCGCCTACGGCAACTCCCTCACGGCAGTGGTATTCATGGGTACCAGCGCGGGCATTTCGACTGCCATGTGGAAGGCCGAGCGCACGTACCTCAATATGCTGAAAAAGGCAAAGGGCGCACGGGCGAAAATTCCGTCGCTCGAGAAGATCGCCACGGGCCCGTACAACAAGAAATTCAAGCCCAACCGCACAAATTACGACTGGGTGACGAGTAAGGAAGAGGAAGTGGATCGCTTTATAAACGACCCGCTGTGCGGCTTCCCGCTCACGGTGCAGGGGTATATCGACCTCGGCACGCTTTTGTACGCCATCAACACCGACCAGTGGTACCGCCGTGTGCCGAAAGACCTGCCGATTTTGCTCATCTCCGGCGAAAACGATCCCGTGGGCGATATGGGCAAGGGTGTGCGCCGTGTGTTTGATAAATTGAATAAGACCGGGCACGACGTGAAGCTGACGCTTTACCCGCGCATCCGCCACGCGCTCATCACCGAGATGAACAGTGCGCAGGTCTACGAAGACCTGTATGCTTTCTTCTCGTCGCATCTGCCGAAGGCGGAAGAGCCGGTTTCCGAAAAAGAGACGGAAGCAGAGCCTAAAGTTTCCACAGAAACGGAAAAATCCGTTGAAAATCCTGCTGCGGAAGAAGAAAAAGAGACCGAAGCGGCAGCCGCCGAAAAATACGACGACATGCCGGAAGAAAACGCAGAGCTTCCCGTGATTTGAAAATAGAAAAGCCAAGCGGAAAGTCGCCTTTGCACCGACGTACAGTATCGGGCAGGGGCGGCTTTTTGCATAAGAAAATCTTTTCCCGCGTATACATAGCGCGAAGGAGGGATCGGGATGTACGGTGTTTTGAGCTTGCGTTCGCATCGTGTGCCGAGCGTCGGTGCGTTTTATCGCTTGTTGCCCGCGTGGCTGCGCAGAACGGCGGCCGCAGCGCTGACGCTCGGCACCATCGGGGCGCTCGGTGCGATCTTAACGGTCATGGCGGAGGACCCCGGCGTGCGTGTGCCGGTCATCATGTATCACGCCGTTATGGACGACGCGTCGCGCCTTGGCAAATACGTCATTTCGCCGGAGGAGCTCGAAAGCGATTTTAAGTGGCTTTCGGAAAACGGCTACACGGCAGTTTTATCCGAAGACCTCATAAACTACACGGAAAACGGCGCCGCGCTGCCTGAAAAACCGATTTTGCTGACGTTTGACGACGGGTATTACAATAACTACTTATACGCTTATCCCACCGCAAAGCGGTACGGCATGAAATTTGTGCTTTCGCCCATCGGAAAATACGCCGACCTCTACACCGAAACGCCGGACAAAAGCCCGTACTATGCGCACTGCACATGGGATATGCTGCGCGAAATGCAGTCTTCCGGCGTGGTGGAAATTGCAAACCACACGTATGACCTGCACAGCTCGGACGGTGTGCGGCTCGGCACAAAGCAGCTTTCCGGGGAATCTCTGGAAGACTACACGAAGCTTCTCACCGAAGACGTGACGCTTTTTCAGCAGAAAGCAGAAGAAAACCTGCAAAGTAAGCCCGTTTTGTTTGCGTATCCGTTCGGCGCAGTGAGTAAGGGAGAGCCGGAGATCATCAAAAGCCTCGGGTTTAAGGTCACGCTTTCGTGTGAGGAGCGTGTCAGCACCGTTACGCGTGCCCCGGAAAGCTTATATTACCTCGGCCGCTACCTGCGTCCCTCGGGTGTGAACAGCGAGTCGTTTTTTGAACACATTTTGAAAGCATGATGTAGGAGGGTTCTTATGCCGACAATCTATTTAAGCCCGTCCATTCAGCCGTACAATAAGTATTTGACAGAGGGCGATGAGCAGTACTGGATGAACCGCATCGCGGACGACATGGTGCCCATGCTGGAGCAAAACGACATCAACGTTGTGCGCAACACGCCGAACACGTCGCTTGGGCAGGCGATACGCGAATCGAACGCCGGGAATTACGATTTGCATTTGGCGCTGCACTCGAACGCCGGGCCGTCAAATTTGGCGGGGAAGCTGCGCGGGCCGGATGTGTACTATTATCCGTACAGCGCTTCCGGCAAGCGCGCGGCGGAGCTTATTGCCGATGAACTGCGGAAAATTTACCCCGACCCCGACCTTGTGAGCACAGTGGCGACGACACGTCTTGCGGAGATTACGAAAACGAGCGCACCGGCGGTCCTCGTAGAGATCGCGTACCACGACAACGCCGAGGACGAAGCGTGGATTAGAAATAATATCACTGTGATTGCCGAAGCGCTTACCCGCGCAGTGTGTGCGTACCTTGAGATGAACTGCGCGCTGTGAACGAGAGCTTCTCGGCGTTTGTCCGTGTTTTGACAGCGGTTTTGTGGGGGCCGCACGTGCTGCTTTTGATTTTGCTTGCGGGCGTGTGGTTCACGCTGCGCGGGCGGTTCATGCAGGTGACAAAGCTGCCGGGCATGACGCGCGGGGCATTGTGCGGCACGCAGCGCTGCGGGGGATTTTCCGCATTTCAGTCCTTGACGGCGTCGCTTGCCGGCTCGCTCGGCACAGGGAATATTCTGGGTGTTGCGGCGGCAATCCTGGTCGGCGGCGCGGGCGCGGTCGTCTGGATGTGGATTGCGGCGTTTTTCGGCATGATGACCGTATATGCCGAGGGCGTTTTGGCGGCAAAATTCGGCACGAAAAACGCCCCCGGCGCGATCGGCTATGTGCAGAAGGCGTTCGGGCGGCACGGCGCAAAAATTTATGCCGCGGGCTGTGTGCTTTCGGCGCTCGGCATGGGCACCATGGCGCAGACCGGCGCGGCATCGTCGGTGCTGGTGCCCATGGGTGTGCCGCGCGTGCTTGCGGGCGTCGTATTTGCGGGGCTTTTGCTCCTTTGCGTGCGCGGCGGCCTGCCGAAAGCCGTGCGCGTCACGGAAAAGCTTGTGCCGTTCATGGCGGGGCTGTTTTTGGCGTTGTGCGCCGCGGTGCTCCTTCTGCGCGGAAGCCATATCCCCGGCGCGGTGCGGAATATGCTGAAAGGTGCGTTTTCGCTGAAAGCCGGTGCGGGCGGCGTATGCGGCATGATTTTAGCCATGCGTGAGGGCATTTCGCGCGGGGTGTTCACAAACGAAGCGGGCCTTGGCAGCGGTACATTCGCGACGTTCCGCACGGAAAATAAGACCCCGGAGCAGATCGGTACACTCGGCGCTTTGCAGGTGTTTATCGACACAATCTTACTGTGCACAATTACGGCGCTGTGCATGCTGGTGTCACCCGTGCGTGATTTTTCCCCGGAAGCGGCGCTTTCGGTGTTTTCGCTCGTTTTGGGGCAGTTCGGCGAGCTTTCTGCCGGCGTATGCGTGGCGCTTTTCGCGTTTGCATCGGTTTTGGCGTGGAGCTGCTACGGTATGGACGCGCTACTGTATTTATTGCCGAAAAAAGGCGCGGCGGAAAAGAGAATATACATGGCGTTTACGGCGCTTTCCTGCTTTTTGGGGTGCATGTCGCCGTTTCTCGGCGTTTTAAATGTATGTGATGCGTTTAACGGCCTGATGGCGCTTTTGAACGTCCCGGCGCTTTTGGTTTTAACGCCGCAGGTTTTTGCAAAACAAATTGCCCAAAAGCCAAAAAAGGTATAGATTTTTCTTCGACAAGATGTTAAAATACAAATAGAGAGAAAAGCGATGAATAGAGGGGCTTTTAACGGTTCGTTTAGCCTGTCTTTGCTGATCTCCAAAAAACAACGAATATGCGTTTCAAAAAAACGCGATAAGGAGGAAATATTATGAAATTGATCCTTGCGATTGTCAGCAACGATGACAGCGGTGCGGTCTCTTCCGCACTGACAAGAGGCGGCTTCTCCGTCACAAAGCTCGCTACCACCGGCGGCTTCCTGATGGCCGGCAACACCACCTTCATCTCCGGTGTGGAAGACGAAAAGGTCGATGAAGTCATCGGTATCATCGCGAAGCATTCCCGCCGCAGAACGCAGGTTGTGCCCAGTACCTCCACCATGGATGTGGGCATGTACTCCTCTTTCCCGGTGGAAGTTACCGTGGGCGGCTCTACCATTTTCGTGCTGAACGTAGACCGTTTTGAGAAGGTTTAATGCAGTTTGAAGGTTTTGCGGGGAATGCGGCTCTGAAAACGGCGCTTTCGGCGGCGTTTTCGCGCCGCAGGCTGCCGCATACTCTTCTTTTACAGGGTGAAGCGGGGCTTGGCAAACGCACATTGGCGCAGATTTTGGCCCGCGCGGCGGTCTGCACATGCGAAGACCGCGATTTAGCGCCCTGCGGCGTATGCCCGGCGTGTATTCGCGCAAAAGCAGGCTCGCATCCGGATATCCGCATTGTTACGGGCAGCGGCAAATCAAACACGATTTCGGTCGCATCCGTCGATGAAATCATCCGCGACGCATACAAAAAGCCGGAGGAAGCGGATATCAACGTCTACTGCATTTTTGCGGAAAATCCCATGCCGGAGATCACCCAGAATAAGCTTTTGAAGGTCATTGAAGAGCCGCCGACAGGCGCGCTTTTCATCTTTACGGTGCTTTCTGCGGACGCTTTGCTGCCGACAATCCGCTCGCGTGCACAGATTTTTACCGTGCGCCCGCCGGAGGAAAGCGAAGCGGCGGCTTACGTGCAGAATAAGACCGGCATGCCCATGGAGGAAGCTGAAAAGCTTGCATCGTTGCACCGCGGCAACATCGGCAGAATGCTTTCGGACGGCGAAAACGGTCGCGCCGCAAAAGCGGAGCAAATGGCGGAAGACATTGCAAACGCACTCGTTTCCGGCACGGAGCATGACCTTTTGGCGGCGACCGCGCCGCTCATCAAAGACAAGCCCTTATTCCCGGAAAGCATGGAACGCTTGCAGTTTTTGCTGCGCGACGCGTGTCTGCTGAAAAGCAATGTAAATGTGCAGGTGCCCGCGCGCGAGGTCTGCGACAAATTAAGACGCAAGCTGTCTTTAAAAGCGCTGATGGCGCTGTGCGAAATGACGGCAAAATACACGGAATACTGGCGGCGAAACGCGAACATGGCGCTGCTTGTAACGGCGCTGTGCGCCGAAATGAAAGAAACTGCGGGCAAATAAAGCCTGTTTTGAAATAAAAATCGTCCGTGTTGTCAAAATAACAATACGGATTTTTCCCGGAAAGAAAGGAAGCCCTTTACGGGCTGTGGATATAAATATGGCAGAAGTAATCGGTGTTCGTTTTAAGAACATGGGCAAGGTGTATTACTTTGACCCGAACAGCGAGAAGCTCTCCGCCGACGACCACGTCGTTGTAGAAACGGCGCGCGGCGTAGAGTGCGGCGAAGTGGCGATGGCCAACCGCGATGTTGCGGATGATTCCATTGTGCAGCCGCTCAAAAAAGTGATTCGCAAGGCGACAAAAGACGACCTGCGCCGCGTGGCGGAAAATGAGCTGAAAGCAAAAAATGCGTTCACGCAGTGCGAAAAGAAAATTGCGGAGCGCGGACTCGAAATGAAGCTTGTCGACGTGGAGTACACATTTGACAACAGTAAAATCCTCTTTTACTTCACGGCGGACGGCCGTGTGGACTTCCGCGAGCTGGTAAAAGACCTTGCGGGCATGTTCCGCACGCGCATTGAGCTGCGTCAGATTGGCGTGCGCGACGAAGCGAAGATGATCGGCGGCCTCGGCATCTGCGGCAGACCGTTCTGCTGCGGCTCGTTCCTCGGCGGCTTTCAGCCGGTCTCCATCAAAATGGCGAAGGAGCAGGGGCTTTCTCTGAACCCTGTGAAAATCTCCGGCACGTGCGGCAGACTGATGTGCTGCCTGAAATATGAGCAGGAGGCATACCTTGACCTGCTGCGTACCACGCCGAAGGTGAACGCTGTGGTTTCCACGCCGGACGGCAAGGGCGTTGTTATCGACCAGAACCTGCTTACCGGAAAACTGACCGTGCGGCTCGATAAGAGCCCGGACGCCGCGCCGAGCGTCTACAAAGTGAAGGACGTACGCGTGCTGAAAGACGGGCAGATCAAGCTGAATAAGAAGGAAATTGAGGAATTTAAGAAGCTGGAGAACTAAAAGTACCTGTATTTTGGCGGGCTTTTGTTACGTATCTGTAAAAAAGCAATTTTCGCTTGCATTTTCATGGATTTGTGTTAGAATGTAGGTATCAAATACATGGAGGTGTCCTAAAATGGCATATAAAATTACAGACGCTTGCATCGCTTGCGGCGCTTGCGCAGACGCATGTCCTGTTTCCGCAATCTCCGAGGGTGACGGCAAGTACGAGATCGACGCTGATACCTGCATCGAGTGCGGCGCTTGCGCTGACACTTGCCCGGTTTCCGCTCCGGAGCAGGCATAATCGCTGACATTGCGTAAAAGAGAGGGCTGCCCAAGCGGCAGTCCTTTTTCTTTTGCTGTTAAAAGGGCGGCAGCGCCTTTGGAATTCGTAAACTTTCTCGAAGAAAGTTTAATCAAAGACTTTTGACCACGCTTATCGGAAGCTTGTGAGAATTCAACCGAAAGGAGAAAACCTGTGGGAAATCTGCACTGGGAGCCGCTTGCGCCTGCCTGCCGTGTACTCGTCAGCCGCGAGCACACGTTTAATACGGACACCATTTTGCTGGCGCATTTTGCCGCGCCGAAACACAAAGAGCGCTGCATTGACCTCGGCACGGGCTGCGGCACCATTTCGCTTCTGTGGCAGGCAAATTACGTCCCGCGGCACATCACGGCGGTGGAACTCGGCGAGCAGGCGTTTTCGCAGGCCTTGCGCTCCGTTTCAGAAAACGGGTATGAAGAAAATATCGAGGTCATTCGGGGGGATATACGGGAGATCAAAAAAATCATTCCGCACCCAACGTTAGATCTTGCGGCGTGTAACCCGCCGTATAAGGCCGTGGGCGCGGGGTTGCGCAACCCGGACGAACGCATGGAAAACGCGCGGCACGAGTGCACCTGCACGCTTGAAGATGTCGCGAAAGCGGGCAGAGACGTGCTGCGCTTCGGCGGCCGGTTTTGCCTATGTCAGCGCCCGGAGCGCCTTGCGGACGCAATGAATGTTTTTAGAAGCTACGGCTTAGAGCCGAAAAGGCTGCGGCTCGTACAGCAAAGGATAAACACTGCGCCGTCTCTGTTTTTACTGGAGGTGCGGCGCGGCGGCAAACCGGGGCTTTCCGTACTGCCGACACTTATTATAGAAGACGAAAACGGCGGGTTTTCCGCCGAAATGCTGGAAATTTACGGGAATTACAAATTCGGTCACGAGGGAGGACGCGCAGATGGAAGAAAATAAACTGCTTCGCGGTGCATTGTATGTGGTGGGCACGCCCATCGGAAATTTGTCGGATTTTTCGCCCCGCGCGGCGGAGACCTTGGCGGCGGTGGATTTCATCGCAGCGGAGGACACGCGCGTCACGATGAAGCTTTTAAACCACTTCGGCATTAAAAAGCCGCTTGTAAGCTATTATGAACACAACAAGGCCGAAAAGGGTGGGCGCATTGTAGACCGCATTTTGGCGGGCGAAACGTGCGCCATCGTCTCCGACGCCGGCATGCCGGCCATCTCCGACCCGGGCGAAGATCTTGTGGCGTTGTGCGCCGAGCACGACGTGCCGGTGCTTGTTGTGCCGGGCCCGAGCGCCGTCATTTCCGCGCTGGCGGTATCGGGACTGCCGACGGGCAGATTTACGTTTGAGGGCTTTTTGAGCGTCAATAAAAAGAGCCGTAAGGACCACTTGGAGTCCGTCAAAAACGAAGTGCGCACCATGGTGTTCTACGAAGCGCCGCATAAGCTGCCGTATACGTTGAGAGATATGGCGGAGGTATTCGGCGACAGACGCATCGCGCTTGTAAGGGAAATTACGAAAATCCATGAGGAGTGTGTGCGCACGACATTATATAAAGCCGCCGAATACTACGAGCAGAACGCCCCAAAGGGCGAATTTGTGCTCGTCATTGAGGGTGCGAAGGCGGAAGAACAGAAAGAAATGACGTTAGAGGACGCCGTAGAAGCCGCAAAAAAAGCGATGGAAAACGGCAGCTCCGCCAGTGACGCCGCTAAGGAGGCTGCAAAGCTCTCCGGATTCAAAAAAGGCGAAATCTATAAAGCGCTGATGAACTGACGAGCCCGCGGTAACGGCGGTTTAAAGTCTTTAGTCAAGTTTTCTTCAGAAAACTTGCGGGTGCGTAGGGCAGAGCCCTACGTCGCTTTCCACAGAAAGCGAAATCTCTTTGCCTAACAAATAACTAGGAAAGTAGGATTGAATGTCCGGGGGACGTTCAATCCGTAGAAAACCCAGTTGCATGGGTTTCCTAAAAGGCGGTCACAAACCGCCTTTCAAAAACCGAACAAGCCAAAAGAAAAGCACGCAGACTCGAAAGTTCTGCGTGCTTGAGTTTTTTATCTAAAGGGAACGATCAGGATTTAGAAGCGGGTGCGGGGTCGGCATCTGCGGCTTTCGGCGTGTCGTCTCCCTTGTGCCTCCAGTTCAGCCATGCACAGAACGTGTAGAGAACGGGGAGAACGAGGTCGAGAATATAGGTGCAGATTTCCGGCATATTCGGCGCATCGCCGGTGAAGATTTCATACAAAACATTGAAAAGAATGATGACGCCGGTAGCAAGGCCCAGAAAAAAGCACGGCTTCATGCTGTTCGGGCGGTCTGCACGGGCGTGGCCCATCAGCCCCGCAATGAGCAGCAAAACGGGCACAAGCATCGCGCCCGCAACGGACAGCACCGGCATAGAGGAATTAAAGTAAGCGGAAAGGTCGTATTCCTCCACGTATTTTCGGTCGATGAGGCACAGCAGAAGCGCCACAAGCGACGCTGCACCGTACAAAACGAACAGCACGCTGCAAATTTTAAGCGGAAGTTTCCCTTTTATCTTTATGGCCATGCGGCACGCATCCTTTTTTGGTTCGATTTTCTCGGAAAAAATTTTATAGTTTGATTTTACCTGCAACGCGTGAAAATTGCAACCGTTTTTCATGAACTTTCCGTATCAAAATAAAAGTTTTCCGAAAACAGTTGCATTCTCCGGTTGAATGTGCTATAAAAGATGTACGAACAACTTGAAGTTCATGATGGAGGTTTACAAAGATGAAAAGCGAACGTATCCCCGTAAAATCCTTTTCCGCCGATAACGGTTTCATCGGCAAAATGCAGAAGCTCGTGCGCGAGGAGGTGCTGCCGTATCAGTATAATATCCTGAACGACGCCATCCCGGGTATCGAAAAGAGCCACGCCATTGAAAATATCCGCCTTGCAGCTGAAAAGCTGAGGGGCAAGGACGTAAAGCCGGACGAATTCTACGGTATGGTGTTCCAAGACAGCGATGTCGCAAAGTGGATCGAAGCGGCAGCCTATGCGCTTGCAGCGGGCGAAGACCCGGAGCTTGAAAAGGCCGTGGACGAGACCATTCAGCTCTACGGCGCTTCCCAGCACGAAGATGGCTATGTCGATTCCTATTTCACCGTGAAGTGTCCCGACAAAATGTGGACGAACATCTGCGATGCACATGAGCTTTACTGTGCAGGACACATGATGGAGGCTGCCGTGGCGTATTATGAGGTCACCGGCAAGCGCGAGCTGCTCGACATCATGTCGAAGAATGCAGACTGCATTTACGAGCAATTCATGAAGAAAAACACGCGCGCCTTCCCGGGCCACCCGGAGGTGGAGCTCGCACTGATGCGTCTGTGGCGCGCCACGGGCAACGAAAAGTATAAGGAGCTTGCAAAGCACTTTGTAGACGTGCGCGGTCAGGCCCCGAACTATTTCGTGGAAGAAAAAAAGAACCGCGGCTGGAACGTTTGGGACGGCACGGAGGAGCTGAATACCGACTACACCCAGAGCACCCTGCCCGTGCGTGAGCAGAAGGACGCCGTGGGCCACGCCGTGCGTGCCGTGTACCTTTACACCGGCATGGCGGACGTCGCAAAGGAAACACAGGACGAGACACTGCTTGCTGCCTGCCGCAATTTGTGGGAGAGCATCACAAAGCGCCGCATGTACATTACGGGCGGCATCGGCTCCACGTTTATGGGTGAAGCCTTTACGGTCGATTATGACCTGCCGAACGACACCGTGTACGCCGAGACCTGCGCCTCCATCGGTCTGATGTTCTTCGCGAAGAAGATGCTTGAAAACGAGCACCGCGGCGAATATGCCGATGTGATGGAGCGCGCGTTCTACAACACCGTGCTCGCCGGCATGCAGCTTGACGGCAAGCGTTTCTTCTATGTGAACCCGCTTGAGGTCGTACCGGGCATTTCCGGCAAGGCCGTCACGCACCGCGCGGTGCTGCCCACCCGCCCGCAGTGGTATGCCTGCGCATGCTGCCCGCCGAACGTGGCGCGCATGGTGTCTTCCTTCGGCTCCTATGCGTACAGCGAAAATGAAGACACATTCTTCATTGACCTCTATGCAGGCGGCAAGGTGAAGACCGAAAAGGGCATCACGCTCACCTGCGAGACTGATTTCCCGCACGGCGGCACGGCAAAGTATACGATTAAGGGCGAAGCGGAAACGACGGTCGCTATCCGCATTCCGGCATGGAGCGAAAAGAGCTTGCTGACCGTAAACGGCGAAGCGGTTGACCTTAACGCCGTGACAAAGGACGGTTACGCTTACATCACCCGCGCATGGAAAGACGGCGATACGCTTGCGCTCACCATGGATATGACCCCGCACGTTGTGTACGCCTCCGCAAAGATTGCGGCGGATAGCGGCAAGGTGTGTGTACAGCGTGGCGCGCTCGTCTACTGTGCAGAGGAAGTCGATAACGGCAAGGTGCTGCCGCTGTATGTTAAAGCCGGTGCAGAGCCGAAGGCGCTCGATTTCGAGCCCGAAACGCTCGGCGGCATTGTGCCCGTAGAGATCGCAGGCTGCGCACAGCAAGACATCGACACGCTGTATTCCACAAAGGCTCCGAAATTTGTGGAAAAGACAATCCGCCTTATCCCGTATTACACATGGGCAAACCGCGGCGAAAACCAGATGCGTGTCTGGCTGCCGGTCAAATAAGAAACGCGTTTATATCGTCATAACAGAACAGAGAAAACCCGGTGCAGTCTGGATTCGGCTGCATCGGGTTTTGCTGTTTTGGAATTTTAGTCAATGGGATAAAATCAAGCTCAGTCAACAAACTTCATGCCGTAACCATCCGTATAGATTGTGCCCTGCAAAAGGCGCACGCCTTCTATGATGCCCCAAATTTCGGAGACGATGGCAAGCGTGCCGCAGCTGCAAACGGTGATGGCAAGCTGTGCAATGCCAAGGCCCGTTTTGCCGATGTAGAAGTTGTGCACGCCGAACACACCGAATAAAATGGCGAGCACACCGGCTGCAATGCGGCTTTTGGTGCCCTGCGGCGGGTCATACGGCTGTGCGTAGTTCTGCCCATACTGCGGCTGGCCGTTCGGGGTGTAGTAGGTTTGCTGCGGGTTGTTATAATTTGCATTATTGGCGTTCGCCTGGTACTGCTCCGTGTAGCGCGGGGGGCGGTAGTCGCCCGCGCCCTCCTGCGGGGTGGGCTGCTGCGGCTGTGCGGTGTAGGCCGCATAGGTGTACTGCGGCGGCTGATACTGCGGCGGCGTTGGCACCTCCGTTTTCGGTGCTTCCGGGGCAGCTTCTTCGGCTTTCGGCACATCGCAGCACGGTTCGTCTTTTGCGGCGGCTTCTGCCTGCTCCGCAAGGCGCTCGGCTTCGGCAAAGCTCTGCTCTACGGGATTCGTCAAGGTCGGCTCCGGCTTTGCGGTCTCCGGGGTGGTGTTCCGGGTGCTTTTTTCGTCTGTCATAAAGATCTCCTTTCTCAGTCCTTCAGCTTGATGCCGTTTGTATCCATTTTGATCTTGCCTTCTAAGATCTGCACGCCCTCAACAAGGCTCCAGACCCACACGGCAACTGTGGAAAGACCGCAGGTGAGAGGCGCGCCGAGCGTAGCGACCAAAATCTGGATCAGTCCGCGCTGTGTATTACCAAGGTAAAAATTGTGTACGCCGAATGTGCCCATCAGCATGCCGAACAGTCCGGCTGCGATACGGCTTTTTTGCGGATAACCGGCGGGCGGATCTATGCCGGAAAGCGGTGCGCCGGTGTAGGGATTGTAATTTTGACCTTGCATATACGGTCTCCTCTCATCTTTGTTTTGTGATTTTATTGTAGCGAAAAATTTCTTTAGATGCAAGCGTTTTTGCGCAATGTAAGAATGTCTTAAAATTTATGAAAGAGACGGAAAAATCATGCCGGAAGCGGTGCGAAATCTTGAAAAAAAGTGCGGGCTGTTGTATACTGAAACAACATAAACACCGTAAAACGAATCGAAAGCGGAGAGGAGAATTCTGCAATGAGGATTAAAATTTCGGCGGACAGCACATGCGATCTGTCGCCGGAGCTTATTGAAACGTATAATATCGGCATTACGCCGCTGTACATTGAAAAGGGCGGGCAGAATTGTCGCGACGGCATGGACATCACGCCGCAGGAGATTTTCGACTACGTGCGCTCCGGCAAGGGCGTGTGCCGCACTGCTGCCGTGAACGTGGGCGATTACACGGCATTTTTCAAAAAATGCATGGAAAATTACGACGCGGTGATTCATTTCAATATCAGCAGTGATTTTTCCAGCTGCTACCAGAACGCCTGCACCGCTGCGGCGGAGTTTGAAAACGTGTATGTGGTCGATTCCCGCAATCTTTCCACGGGCATCGCGCTGCTCGTTTTGGATGCCGCAGAGCGTGCGGAAAAAGGCGATGACCCCAAAGAGATTGCCGCGCTCATGCGCGAAACGGCGAAAAAAGTAGAGGCGAGCTTCGTCATCGATACGCTTTTTTATCTGCAAAAGGGCGGCAGATGCTCTACCTTGGCGGCGCTCGGCGCGAATTTATTGAAGCTAAAGCCGTGCATTGAAGTGAAGGACGGCAAAATGGGCGTGGGCAAAAAGTACCGCGGCAAGATCGACAATTGCATTGCACAGTATGTGCGCGAGCGTTTGCAGGGCAGAGACGATTTGAGACGAAATCGCATTTTCATCACGCACTCGGGCTGTGCGCCGGAGATTGTGGAGAATGTGAAAGCGATCATCAAGGAATGCGGCGGCTTCGACGAGGTGTTGGAGACCTATGCCGGCTGCACGGTCTCGAGTCACTGCGGCCCGAACACGCTGGGCGTTTTGTTTGTGAGAAAGTAAATTCTAAAAGGCTTCGCCTTTTTGGAAAACCCCCTAATTGGGTCTCCCACGGACGGAACGTCCACTGGAAGTTCCGTCCTTCCGTCCTGATTTTTGGTAGGCAAAAGGATTTCGAGCTCTGCGGAGCTCGACCAAAGGTTTCACCTTTGGAATCTGACCAACTTTTTGAAAAAAGTTGATCAAAAACTTTATTTGTCAATAAAGACATGAACTAAGTGAGGAAAGAACAATGGAGAACAAAGAGAAAATTCGCTCGCTTGCGGAAAACGTGTGGGCGTACATTGCGGCGTTTTTGCGGTGGGGCGTTTTAGGCTTGCTTGTCGGTGGGCTTGGCGGCTTCGTCGGCGCGCTGTTTGCAAAATCCGTTGCGTGGGCAACGGCCATGCGCGGCGCTAACCCATGGCTTTTATATTTGCTGCCCGTCGGCGGTTTGGCTATTGTGGGCGTTTATAAACTTTGCCGCGTTTCCGACGTGGGCACGAACGAGGTGTTCGAGGGTGTACGCAGCAATAAAGGTGTTTCCATTTTGCTTGCGCCGGCCATTTTCCTCGGCACAACGATTACACACCTGCTCGGCGGCTCCGCGGGTCGCGAGGGCGCGGCGCTCCAAATCGGCGGAAGCGTGGCGACGTTCTTCGGCAAGCTGTTCCGTTTAAATGAGGAAGACCGCCACATTCTCACCATGTGCGGTATGAGCGGCGTGTTCGCGGCGGTATTCGGCACGCCGATGGCGGCATGTGTCTTCGCGATAGAGGTCGTCAGCGTCGGCCGCTTCTGCACCTCGGCGCTGTTCCCGTGCATCGTGTCCTCTGCGTCTGCCTATGCACTGGCGCTGGTTATGGGCGTTGCCCCGGAGCATTTTCTCGTCGAAAATGTCCCGGCATTTGACATTTCCACAATGTGGCGTGTACTCGTCATCGCCATTTTGTGTGCGGTTGCCAGTATGCTGTTCTGCTGGGCGATGCACAGCGGCGCAAAGCTCTTCAAAAAGCTTTTTAAAAACGAATTTCTCCGCACGGCGGTCGGCGGCGTTGTGGTGATTTTGCTCACATTGCTTGTCGGTACGCGCGCGTATAACGGCGGCGGTATGGACGTCATCGAGCGCATTTTTGAAGAGGGTGTCGTGCGTCCCGAGGCATTCTTGCTCAAGATGATCTTTACCTCCATCACGATCGGCGCAGGCTTTAAAGGCGGCGAGATCGTGCCCACGCTGTTCATCGGTGCCACGCTCGGCGGTACGCTGGCGCTGCTTGTCGGTCTGAGTCCCGCGTTCGGCGCGGCCATCGGCATAGCGGCGCTGTTCTGCGGTGTGACGAACTGCCCCATTGCGACAATTCTGCTCAGCGTAGAGCTCTTCGGCGGCGAAAGCGCACTGTTCTGTATGATCGCGGCGCTTGTAAGCTTCCTGTTTTCGGGCTATTTCAGCCTTTATTCCGGACAGCAGCTTATTTATTCGAAATTGAGCGAGAAAGAGATCAACGTGCACGGACACTAAGCCGCGAACACAGGTAAAATCTTGACAAAACGCACTTGGCGTGGTAGAGTAAGTACGCGGAAAACGCAAAAATAATAAACGGGGTGCTCGTATACGGGCTGAGAGGAGGGTGTGACCCTCGACCCGAATAACCTGATTTGGATAATGCCAACGTAGGGAACGGAAATATCCGGGTATGTGTCATTATCACATGCCCTTTTCTTTTGTTCCGAAACACGCATTAGGAAAGGAACAGAAAATGGAATACACAACGCAGATGGATGCCGCCCGCAAGGGCATTTTTACGCCGGAAATGGCGAAAGTTGCCGAAAAAGAGCACCTGGAGCCGAAAAAACTCATGGCGCTCATGGCGGAGGGCAAGGTCATCATCCCGTGCAATAAGGTGCATACATGCATAGAGCCGAACGGTCTCGGCTCCATGCTGAAGACGAAGATCAACGTCAATCTCGGCACGTCCCGCGACCTCACCGATCTTAACATGGAGCTTGAAAAAGTGAATCATGCGGTCGAAATGGGCGCGGAGGCCATTATGGACCTCAGCTCCTTCGGCGATACGCAGAAGTTCCGCCGCAAGCTGACGCACGAGTGTCCGGCGATGATCGGCACCGTGCCGATCTATGACGCGGTCGTTTACTACCACAAGGCGCTCGGCAAAATCACTGCGCGCGAGTGGATTGACATTGTGCGCATGCATGCGGAGGACGGCGTAGACTTCATGACCATCCACTGCGGCATCAATAAAGAGACGGCGAAGAAGTTTAAACGCAACCGCCGTTTGATGAACATCGTTTCCCGCGGCGGCTCCATCATTTTTGCATGGATGGAAATGACCGGCGAGGAGAACCCGTTCTTCCAGTATTTTGACGAAATTCTCGACATTTGCCGTGAATATGACGTGACGCTCAGCCTCGGCGATGCATGCCGCCCCGGCTGCCTGCAGGACGCGACCGACGCTTCGCAGATTGAAGAACTCATCACGCTCGGCGAGCTGACCAAGCGCGCGTGGGAAAAAGACGTGCAGATCATGATCGAGGGTCCCGGCCATATGCCGCTCAATCAGATCGCGGCGAACATGGAGATTCAGAAAACGCTGTGCCACGGCGCACCGTTCTATGTGCTCGGCCCGATCGTCACGGACATCGCCCCGGGCTATGACCATATCACCTCCGCCATCGGCGGCACGGTGGCAGCCATGAACGGCGCATCGTTCCTGTGTTACGTCACGCCCGCAGAGCACCTGCGCCTGCCGGACGTGGACGATGTGAAGGAGGGCATCATCGCGGCACGCATTGCAGCGCATGCGGCTGACATCGCAAAGGGCGTTCCGCACGCGATGGATTGGGACAACGAAATGGCAGTTGCCAGAAAGAAGCTTGACTGGAACGCGATGTTTGACCTCGCAATCGACCCCGAAAAAGCGCGCCGCTACCGCGAATCCTCCCGCCCGGAGAAGGAAGACACGTGCAGCATGTGCGGCAACTTCTGCGCGGTGAAGAACATGAACCGCATCTTAGACGGCGAGATCGTCTCCATCTTCGATGAATAATTTGAGATCATAAGACTCCTATGTGATTTGAATAGAGAATGGCACAGCCTTGGGCTTCCTCCCGGGCTGTGCCGTTCTCGTTTATACGGGAATAGCCACCCCGGTTTTGCCAGGGTGGCTATCAGGCTTTACGGATTCGTCAAAATCTGTGCCAAGTCCGAATCCTTGCCTAAGATAATGGTCTTCTCGTCGCCGTTTAAGGTGCTCTTTAAGGCTTCAAGCGCCTGTGTGAATTTGTAGAACTCCTGCTTATCCTCGGTGTTGTACGCTTTGCCGAGCAGTCGCATGTATTCGGCTTCGCCCTCGGCCTGCAATTTTGCGGCTTCGGCCTCCGCGTTCGAGACAATGATGTTCACCTGCTTATCGACATCATTGCGGATGAGCGATGCTTCGTAGTTGCCGTCTGCGGTGTATTTTTCCGCAATCTGCTGGCGTTCGGAGATCATGCGGGCATAAACGGCGCTTTCGTTTGCCTCCGGCAGGTCAAAGCGCTTGATTTTCACGTCCTCGACCTTGATGCCGTAGTTTGCGGCAAGCGTATCGACACTTGTGGTAATGCCCTCGTAAATGTCGTTTCGCGCTGCACCGTCGTCCATATTGATGATGTTTGACTGCGAAAGCGTGCCCATTACGGTTTTGAGGGCGTTGTAGGTCAGCGCGTTTAAGCGTTCCTCAGCAACGCTCGTGTTGCCGAGCGATTGGTAAAATTTCAGCGGGTCGGAGACGCTCCACAGCACGTAGCAGTCCACGGTCATGTTCTGCTTGTCGGCGGTCAGCACTTCGCTCGGCGGAATATCATACAGCATGGTGGCTTTCGGGAAGGACTTCACGCTGTCCAAAAACGGCACTTTAAAGTGCAGGCCCGGCTCATCGGTCGTCGAGATGATTTTAGAGAGCCGCACGGTGCAGCCGTATTCGTTTTCCTCCACGGTGTACACGGAATTAAAGAGGCACACAGCCGCCAGTATAAGCACGGCCAAGAGGATCACGGTTTTCTTTTTCATCGGTTATTCTTCTCCTTTTTCGGGGGCGGTTGTATTCGTTTCGCCCTGTGTGAAGCTTTCAAGCGGCAGCACCTTCTGCACGCCGTTTTCGCCGGAGGTATCGATATACACCTTCACGTCCGGCAGGGCTTCGGAAATGGCTTCATAGTACATTCTGGAGCGCGTGATACCCGGGTTCTGGCTGTACTCCTTGTACATGGCCTCGAACATCGCGACCTGCTCCGTCGCTTCGTTGATGCGCTTCTGCTTCAAATATTCGGCGTTACGCAGCAGCTCGTCGGCTTTGGCTTCCGCCTGCGGGAGCTGTGCGTTCTGGTAGGCGCGCGCCTCATTGCGCACGGTCTCTGCCTGCTGCTTTGCGGTCTCCACGGCCTTAAACGCTTCCGTGACCTCATCGGTCGGTGGGTCGGAGTCCTGAATTTTTACGTCTACAAGCGTCAAACCGATGTCGTATTCCTGCAAAATTTCGGATACAAGCTCTTTGACACGCATCTGGATGGATTCCTTGCCGGTTGTCAAAACGGCGTCCACGGCTTCGGAGCCGACCACGTTGCGCACCTGACTTTGCAGCAGGTTGCGCAGAATCGTTTCCGGGTCATACGAGCCATAGAGGTACTTTTCAGGGTCGCTGACCTTGTACTCCACGAAGAACTCCACGTCGACGATGTTGTAGTCGCCGGTGATCATTTTCGTTTCGCTTTCGATGATGTCAAAGTTATCGGCGGAACCGACGCTGCGGTAGCCGAGCTCGATCTTCTGGTAGACATTTACGTTGACCTTTTCCACTTTCTGAATGCCGAACGGCAGCTTAAAGTGGAAGCCGGCATCCGTAATGTCCGTCACCTTGCCGAATGTGGTCACAACGGCCTGCTCCTTGTCGTTCACGGTGTACCAAGAGCTTGCCACAACGGCGAGCAGTACGAGGACGATCACGACGATGAGCACGATTTTCGGCAGCTTCTTTAAAAAGTCTCCGCTCGGCTTTTTTGGCGTTGGGATGGGAATCCCGGTGCCCTTGAATTCCTCAAACATAAATTTCTCCTTTTTCAAAAACTGCGCTCACTTAGAGCGCGTTCATCATGCTCTGCGCTTTGGTTTGCAGCTGCGCGGCGCGCCACGCGGTGATCATAATGCGCAAAGCCTGTTCAATCCGTTCCTTCGCGCCGGGGATCGACTCTTTGTAGTCCTTAAGGCCGTCCGCGATCAAACGGTTCATTTCGCTTTCCGAGGTCAAGCCGTGCTTCTGCACGCTGCCCGCCACCAGCACGAACGCGCCGTACAGCTCCGTATCGTCGATGGTGTCGTCGCCCTCATCGTCCAGCGCACCGTTGATGTAGCTTAAAAGCTTGCAGATTTGCTCGATGGAAAGCGTGCTTTTCAACGCGTTGATCATCAAGATGCGGCTCAACTGGCGGCGCGTGTACTTGCGCTGCTTCGGCGGTGCCAAAAAGCCGCGCCGCACCCAGTTTTGAATGATGTACGGCTCCAGCCCCGTGACCTGCGTCACCTGCGAAAGCACCAGCCCGCCGGCTAAAAACAGGGAAGAAAAAACTTCCTCCGCCGCCTGCGGCCGGTCTGCGTCAACGGAGAGCACCGTTCCGGGAAGTGTCCACTCCACTTTGTTCATCTCCTTCTATGTGATGATGAGAGTATACAGCATAATCACATGATTGTCAATAGAGATTTAAAGATTTTTTCATAAAATCGTAAAATCCTTTGCACATGGGCAAATTTGTCATTTTTGCCCGTCCGCCGCGGACAGAAACGGGCATTGACAAGGTTACTAAAACCCGATATACTGGGGAAAAGAGCAAAAATGAGGTGGAGAAATGGTACAATGCTATGAATGCGGCACCGTGTACCCGGAAACAATGCGCTGCTGCCCAAACTGCGGCAGTGAAGCGAAAATACAGCTTGCGCCGAACTCGGAGTTTGAAGAACCGAAAAATCCGTATGTGCAGCCCTACCGGCCGTATGGGATGCCGATGAATAACCGCATGAACGGCTACGCGGTCGCGGGCTTTGTGCTTTCGTGCGTCGCGCTTGTGCTGATGTGTGTATTCCCGCCGCTGTCAATCCTCGGCATCGTGTTCTCTACATTGGGGCTTTCACAGATTAAGAAGAGCTTTCAGCGGGGCAAAGGCCTCGCCGTCGCCGGGCTTACCATCGGCATGATAACGACCGTGTTCAGCATCTTTTTGTACGCCATGGTATTTATTGAGTCGTTGTGGTAAGAAAGTTCTGCCGACGGGCGAACGAATAAAGTCTTTAGTCAAGTTTTCTTCAGAAAACTTGCGGAATCCAAGGGCAGAGCCCTTGGTCGAGCTCCGCAGAGCTCGAAATACCTTTTGCCTAACCAAAGACTAGGAAAGTAAATTTGAACGTCCGGGGGACGTTCAAATTGTAGGAAACCCAGTCGTATGGGTTTCCTGAACGACTTGCGTGGCAAGTCGTTAGAAAAGTGCAGAGGCATAGCAAAAACAAAAAGGCGGAAGCAGACCGAAAAGCCTGCTTCCGCCTTACTTATTCTCTTTAAAAAGTGCCGTAAAATGCAAAACGACTGCCCGAAAGCAGTCGTCTAATGCATTGCGATGTTGGGAAAATTACGCGCCAGCGTTCAGCTTCTTATCGAGAGCGGACTTCTTTCTGGCAGCCGTATTCTTGTGCAGAATACCCTTTGCAGCAGCCTGGTCGATTCTCTTAACAGCGACCTTGACAGCCTCAGCCTTGTCAGCAGCATTGGACTCGATAGCAACGTTAGCCTTCTTGATCTCTGTCTTGAGCTGAGAGTTGATCATCTTGTTCTGCAGGGTCTTTGCGGCAGCGACCTTAACGCGCTTCTTAGCGGATTTGATGTTGGGCACAGTAGACACCTCCTCGATCGTAGGATTATAGTACGGCGAAACCGCCTGAACCGTATTGGTGGGCATAGATTCGCCTTGAACTCCAATAACGCAGACATAATCATACCACATAGCCCCCGAAAATGCAAGAGCTTTTTTGCCTTTTTTCGTAAAACGGCAGATAAAAAGCGCGGTTTACCGTTAGAAGGGCCGTAAAGTACTTCCGTATGATAAAAATCTGTTTTAAATGCAATGTAAAAAGTCCCGTAAGCCGAGATTTTCTTATAGACATTTTTTTAACGATATCGTATAATAAAAGCGAAAAACGCAGGAAAGCGGCGCAGACGGCAGCCGCTTTATAAAAAGGCGGCAGAGCCGCAAATTTACGGAGGAGGCGCTTATTTTGTCCAAGTTTTTTACAAGCCGAAAGATTTTTGACAATGTTACGCAGATCGGCGGTCTGGGCGGCGAGCTTTGCTATTTGATTGAAGGCAGTGAAAAAGCGCTGCTTATCGATGGTCTTACAGGCGTAGGCAGTTTGAAAGCGTTTGTACGCGAATGTACCGATTTGCCCGTTACGCTTGTGCTGACGCACGGACATGTGGATCACGCTGGCGCATCGTTTGAGTACGGGGAATGCTATGTGAACCCGGCGGACGTTGCGCTTTTGTACGAGCACGGCGACATCGACAAGCGCTACGGATTTGTGATGGGCGGCGGCAAGCCGGAGGGGGCGTTTGTGCCCAAAAAGGAAGACGTTGTGCCGCCGTGCGCAGTGAAGACGCTGCCTGTTCAAGACGGCGACGTGTTCGACCTCGGCGGCGTGCAGATTGAGGCCATTGCCGTGCCGGGTCATACCGCGGGAACCATGGTCTATCTGGACCGTGCCCGCCGCGTTCTGTATTCCGGCGACGCCTGCAACGCGAACACACTGCTCGGTTTGCCGTGCTCCACAACGGTCGAGACGTATGCGAAAAGCCTCGACCACCTTGCGACATATCTTAAGGGCATCGACAAGTTTTACGGCGGTCACGGTCTGCAGGCTGTTCCGGCGTACATCGTAGACGAAGCGCTGATACTGTGCGAGGAGATTTTAAGCGATGACGACGACCGGTTCGAAACGGAGTTCCTCGGGCGCAAATTTCTCTATGCCCGCAAGTTTGACGGCATGTTCCACCGCGAGGACGGCGGCATCGCGAACATTGCCTACGTCATGGAAAAGGTCTACAATAAATAAAAAGCGCCACAAAGACATGCGCGTTTTGCCATACGACTGCGGTGTCCGTGCATGTTGTTCACTTTTTCGCACGGGCTTGACACAGCTTTGACAAAATCCCCAAAAGCCCGCAGAATGCGCCCAAAACGCCGAAAATTACTTGATTTATTCCCCTGAATATACTATAATCAAAGCGATAATCCAAAATTCTGCGACTATACTGAAAAAAGGATGGTTTGAACTATGAATAAAATTACCATTATCGGCAGCGGCAGCGTCGGCTCCACGATCGCTTACACCCTCACCGTGCAGGGCATTGCTTCCGAGATTGTCATGATCGATATCAACGAGGAAAAGGCAAAGGGCGAGGCTCTGGACATCCGTCAGGGCGTTCCGTTCTGCACGCCATGTTCCGTTTACGCGGGCAGCTATGAAGATGCAAAGGATTCCGACATCGTCATCATCACGTCCGGCATTGCCCGTAAGCCCGGCCAGACCAGACTGGACCTCGCACAGACGAACGTCAACATCATCAAGAGCATCACGCCGAACATCACGAAGTACGCACCGGATGCAATCTATCTGTTCGTCAGCAACCCGGTCGATATCCTCACCTATACGTTCTGCAAGTGCTCCGGCATTCCGGAGTCCCGCATCCTCGGTTCCGGTACCATCCTCGATACCGCCCGTCTGCGTGCACGTCTCTCCGAGTACTACCAGATCAACCAGCAGAACGTACACGCTTACGTTCTGGGCGAGCATGGCGACAGCTCCTTCGTGCCGTGGTCCGTTGCGAACATCTCCAACATCCCGGCAAACGCATACCAGAAGGCTATGGAAAACACCGACGGCATGTTGATTCCGCCGCTCAACTATGCGGACGTTGAGGATTATATGCGCAAGTCCGGCGGCAACGTCATCAAGCGCAAGGGCGCAACGTTCTATGCGGTTTCCATTTCCGTCTGCCATATCGTAAAGTGCATCCTCTCCGGCATCGATACCAACATGACGGTTTCTACCATGCTGAACGGCGAATACGGTATTAGCGATGTCTGCCTGAGCCTGCTCACCACCGTCGGCCACAAGGGTGTTGTGAATAAGCTCAACCTGCCGTTGACCGAGAGCGAGCATGCCGCGCTTGTACATAGCTCTGAGTGCCTCAAGGAGATCATCAAGAAGGTTCAGATCTAAGTTAAGTTTATCCGTAACAAAGCCCCGGAGCACCTGCCCCGGGGCTTTTCAGTGAAGACGAGAGGAATGCCATGGAAGAATCATATAAAAAGGTTTCGTTTCAGGAAGCAAAGCATATCATCGATACCGAGCCGAACTGCGTGATCTTGGACGTGCGCGACGAAGACGAATACATCACGGGCCACGCCGAAAACGCCGTGCTTTTCCCGGTGGATACCATTGATGAAGACACCGCGGAGGAAAAGATCCCCACGCTCGATACGCCGATTCTTGTTTACTGCAAGAGCGGCCGCCGCAGCTTTATGGCGGCGATGAAGCTTGAATCCTACGGTTATACGCATATTTACGACATCGGCAGCTTGGTCGATTGGCCGTACGGCTTGGAATATTAAGCCCTGATTTCCACAGAAAAGTAAAAAGCGGTTGAAAAGTGTGCGTTCGCGGCAGGTCAATTTCCTGCACAGCGGATACACACTTCGTTTTTAAGCGGCTTTCCGGCAAAGAAATCATCGAGGTTCTGCACCGTCACTTCCGCAATATTATACAATGCCTCTTCGGTCAAAAACGCCTGGTGCGCCGTTAAGATGACGTTCGGGCGGGAGATAAGCAGCGCCAAAGTGTCGTCCTGTACGGCGGTGTCGGAATGGTCTTCAAAGAAAAACTTCGCCTCCTCCTCGTAAACGTCCAGTCCCGCGCCGCGCAAGGTGCCGTTATTCAATGCGTCCAAAAGCGCTTCGCTGTCAATAAGCGCGCCGCGCGAGGTGTTTAATAAAAACACGCCTTTTTTCATTTTGTCAAACGCTTCGCGGTCGAGCATGTGGTAGGATTCTTCACTGAGCGGGCAGTGCAGGGAGATGACGTCGCTTTCGCGCAGGAGTGTATCGAGCGAAACGTACTCAAAGTCCGGCGCAGGATACTTGTCATACGCCAAAACGCGCATGCCAAAGCCGCGGCAGATTTCCGCAAATGCGCGGCCGATGCGCCCCGTGCCGATGATACCGACGGTCTTTTTATAGAGGTCTATGCCCGTCAGACCCACAATACTGAAGTTGAAATCGCGCGTGCGGATGTAGGCGCGGTGCAAACGGCGATTTAACGTCAATAAAAGCCCCATGGTGTGCTCCGCAACGGCGTGTGGGGAATAGGCGGGCACGCGTACCACGCGCAGCTTGCCCGCTGCTGCCTGCATATCCACATTGCTGAAGCCCGCGCAGCGCAGTGCCAAAAGCTGCACGCCGCAGCGGTGCATGCGGTCAATGGCGGCCGCGTCCACACGGTCGTTCACAAAGGCGCACACGGCGTCAAAGCCGTCTGTCAGCGTCGCCGTGTGGCGGTTCAGCTTTTCTTCAAAGTACGCGATTTCATAGTGCTTTGCCAGAATGTCGAACCACGTGCGGTCATACGGTTTTGTATCAAAAAATGCGATTTTTTTCATGCTGCACTCTCCTTTTGTTTTAACGTTGCACAGTTATTCTGCGCGTCATAATTTGGGTTATTCCGCACAGAATAACCCAAAGAAAACGCATAAAACGAAAGGTGTGGATTTTCACATGGAATATGTAAGGGCGTTTGTGATCGGCGGGGCAATCTGTGTGATCGGTCAGCTTTTGATCGATCTGACAAAGCTCACCCCGGCCAGAATCATGGTGGCCTACGTCACGGGCGGTGTGATCTTGGGTGCGCTCGGGTGGTATGCACCGCTCGTGAATTTCGCGGGCTGCGGTGCCACCGTGCCGCTGAGCGGCTTCGGATATCTTTTAAGCGAGGGTGTAAAAGCCGCCGTAAAAGAAAAAGGCATTCTCGGCGTGTTCACGGGCGGCATCACCGCCGGTGCCGCCGGCATTGCCGCAGCCGTCTTCTTCAGCTGCCTGATGGCCGCCATTGCAAAGCCGAAAGAAAAAACGTAAAAAACAAGCGCCGCAGAGAACGGAAACTCTGCGGCGCTTGCTCATGGTTCGAAAAAGGAATTTTGTCTGACAGCACGCATCCCTTTTTCATCCTTTTCGTCCACTCGGCTTCTTTGAAGCCGACGAGGACAAACTTATCTTTTGCGCTCCTGATCCATTTTACTTTGCCTTAAACACACGGTTTAAGAGGTAAATGCTCAAAATGATTGCGGCAATGACAAGGAAAACGCCGGTCATGCCTTTTGCCATATACTGTAAGCTGTCTAAAAATGCGGGAACATTGAACATACGTTATCCTCCTTAATGGATCATGTTTAAGATGATGCCGCCTGCGATGACAGACGCGATCTGACCGGAGACGTTGGCGCCTACGGCGTGCATCAAAAGGAAGTTCTGCGGGTCTTCCTGCTGTCCCATTTTCTGGATAATGCGTGCGGACATCGGAAACGCCGAAATGCCCGCCGCGCCGATCATGGGGTTGACTTTATTCTTGACAAACAGGTTCATGATTTTCGCAAACAGTACACCGCCTACGGTGTCAAACACGAATGCAATGAGACCCAGTCCCAAAATAAGCAGCGTGTCCACGCGCAAAAATTCCGCCGCTGTCATATGCGCGGTGATCGTGATGCCGAGAATCAGGGTGATCAAGTTGGACAGCACGTTCTGCGCGGCATCCGAAAGGCTGTTTAACACGCCGCACTCGCGCAGCAGATTGCCGAACATCAAAAAGCCGATAAGCGCCGCCGAGCGATTGGACACAATGCCGACGACAGCCGTGATGAGGACAGGAAACAGAATTTTGGTCGTTTTTGAGACAGAGCCGGGCGTGTACGCCATGCGGATGCGCCGCTCGGTTTTGGTCGTCAGCAGGCGGATGACCGGCGGCTGCACAATGGGCACAAGCGCCATATACGAGTATGCCGCCACGGTGATGGCGCCGATATACTGCGAATTCAGGACGTTCGCGACAAAAATGGAGGTCGGGCCGTCCGCCGCGCCGATGATCGCGATGGAGGCGGCGTCGTGCAGGTCAAAGTTAAACAGCCGCGCCATGCTCAGCGTGAAGAAAATGCCGAACTGGGCCGCCGCGCCGAATAAAAACAGCTTCGGGTTTGAGAGCAGAGGCTCAAAGTCAATCATCGCGCCGATGCCGATGAAGAGGAGCAGCGGGAAAAGCTCATTTGCAATGCCGCTGTCAAATAATAACGTCAGTACGCCCACTTCTTCGCCCTGCGTCACCGCGCCGGAAAGCGGCAGATTGACAAGGATTGTACCGAAGCCGATGGGCAAAAGCAGCGCAGGTTCCATTTTTTTCGCGATGGCAAGGTAGATGAGCACGCCGCCTATGCACCACATTACCGCGTGCTGCCACGTCACATTGCCCACGTTCGCGAAAAGCTCGCTTAAAAAGTTCATTTTCATACCTTCCTCTCGGATGTTTTTGCCGCCTTTGCAAAATCCTTATCTCCGAAAGAAAATAAAAAAGAGACTTCTATCCTGCCGCGGCATGATAAAAGTCTCGCAGATTACAACGTATACGGACGGGGGAACCGTCGTGCTGACGCATACATTACAGATATTTCCTGTTTGCTACTCCCTTTTATACCCATATTTTACGGGAGCGCGGCGCATTTGTCAAGCGAAAGTTTACGGCAGACGGTAGCCCGCTGCAAGGTACAGCGCGTACCAGTCTTCGCGCGCGAGCGTAATGTCAAGCGCGGCGGCGCAGTCGCGCAGGCGCTTTGGATTGATGGTGCCCGTGACGGCCTGCATTTTTGCAGGGTGACGCAGAATCCACGCAAGCGCTATGGCGGTGTTTGTCACGTTGTATTTTTCCGCTAGCTCGTCGAGCTTTGCGTTTAGCTTCGGGTATTTTTCGCTGCCGATGAAAACACCCTCGAAGAAGCCGTGCTGGAACGGCGACCACGTCTGAATGGTGATGTTGTGCAGGCGGCAGTAGTTCAACACGCCGTTATCGAGCACCGGGTTTAAGCCGTCGCAGATGTTTGTGTTCATCGGCTGCGCGATCATCGTGGCATTCGTCAGGCTCATTTGCAACTGGTTTGCGCAGATCGGTTGATGCAAAGCGCTCTGCAAAAGCTCCATCGTGTACGGGTCTTCGTTGGAGACGCCGAAGTGGCGCACCTTGCCGCTCTTTTCGAGCTCGTCAAAGGCTTCCGCTACTTCTTCCGGCTCCATTAAAGCGTCCGGACGGTGCAGAAGCAAAACGTCAAGATAATCCGTGCCAAGGCGCTTTAAGCTGCCGTCTACGGCAGACAAAATGTGCTCCTTTGAAAAATCGTACATTTTGCCGGGCACAATGGCGCATTTCGATTGAATGATAAGATCTTCGCGGCGAACGCCCGCGTCCTTTATCATCTCGCCGAACACACGCTCGCATGCACCGCCGCCGTAAATATCGGCGTGGTCGAAAAAGTTGAGCTCAAGCTCCAACGCGGTGTGCAGAAATGCATCTGCCTGTTTGCGCTCTGCGCCCGCAAGACGCATGCAGCCGAGGGCTATAGGCGGCACCAAAAGCCCGCTTTTGCCAAGTTTGATTTTTTCCATACAACAAGCCTCCCAAATGAAGTCTATTTGCCTTCATTATAGAAAAACTTATGCGCGTTTGCAAGTGTTTTCCTTGCTTTTTCCGCGTGCGCGGGCTACAATGAGAAAAAGACTTTGGAGGGGTTGCCATGCGTTTTGGTGTGTGTATGCCGATCGAGCAGGCGGAATTTATCGCAAACCCCGTCGGCCGCGTGCCCATGACACCGCAGGATACCGCGGATTACAAAGCATTTTTCCGCGCGCTGCACTTTATCGGCTACAACGCCCGCATGAGCCTCGAGTGCCCCGTAAAGAACCCCGAAACCCAGCTTCCCGTTGTGCTTGAGGTTTTGCATAGGTGTGACAATGAATAATGATTCGTTTTTGAATGTGAGTGCGTAAAAAACAAGCGCCGCGGAGAAATGAAACTCCGCGGCGCTTATTTTTACATCGGTTTGGTCGTTACTGGATGGAACCTTCAAGATACGCTTCCAGCTCGGCATTTTCTTTCTTTTCCTTGAAATAGTTCAGCACGGCAAAAGCGGCGGTAACAACGGCAACGGCAGCGGTGATGCAGCCGATAATGGTGAGCACCTTGTTCAAACACTTCATGATAAACCATCCTTTCCGGTTCGCCAACATTCTGAAAGAGACCGTACACTGTCTCACTTTGGGCGATTTTGATTACCTTTATCATACCCAAGTTTCGGCGAAAAGTCAAACGTTTTTGTGCCCTGTCATACAAAGTTTACACATGGCGTGAGCTGCCGTGCGAAATCCTATGAAAAATTTTTCTTTTTGCAAACATTTTGCCCATATGCAAGCGGTTTCTGCGCCGGATTTATTGACAATCCGTTTAAAAAAACTTACAATATTATTTTGGAGTATTTCAGCAGGAAACACCCAAAATGCGGCACGGAGGCCGCATACCTTACCTGTATCATTTTTCGAAGGGGAGAACGCACGGCACTGCCGTGCAAAGAAGTTATGGAAGAAAAGAATATGAAAAAGGCCACCATACGGGACGTGGCAAAGGCCGCCGGGGTTTCGCAGTCCACGGTGTCCCGTGTGCTCAACAACAATGGCTACGTGGGCGGAGACGCCCGCCGCCGCGTGGAAGAAGCCATGGAAGCGCTGCATTATTCGCCCAGCGCTATTGCAGTGTGTCTTTCCAAAAGCCGTTCGCGCATGATCGGCGTGATCGTGCCGCAGATCTTTGCACCGTTTTTCAGCCGGATGTATTACATTGCAGACCGCGTTATGGAGCGGTACGGTTACCGTCTGCTGCTGTGCAATTCCGATGAGAATTTGAAGCGCGAAAAAGAGCTCATTGACGATCTGCTTTCCTACAAGATTGCGGCGTTGTTCATTGTTCCCGTAGACAGAGACGAGGGCACCAATAAAGCATATCTCAACCATATTCGTAATACCGGTATGCCCGTGGTGTGCGTAGACCGCGAGATCGAGGGCATTCAGTGTGATGGCGTGTATATTGATAACTATACCGCTTGTTATGAGATTACAAAAGACGTGCTCGCGCGCGGCTACCGCAATATTGCGTATATGGCAGACCCGCCCATATACGGACCGGGTCGCGACCGCCTGCGCGGCTTCCGTGACGCCTGCAAGGAGTTCGGCGTTACGGTGCCGGAGGAGAATATTTTCCTTGCGCCGATTGAAGATACGGAGCCGTTGAATGCGTTTTTGCACGACATAGCCCGCCGGGATGACCCGCCGAAGGCGATCATCAACTTTGTACGCGGCTGGGATTATACCATGCTGCAGGCGCTGCATTCCGCCGGACTGCGCGTGCCGGAGGACGTGTACCTGACCGGCCTTGACGATGACAACACGCTGCCGAACTTCGGCTATTCCATGCAGTATTTGCCGTCTGTGATCGATTTTTCCGAGGCAGCCGCTAAGCTTTTGATTGAGCGCGTGGAAGCGGGGAATGCGCTGCCGGAACCGGAGCGCCGCATCTTCACCACGCACATGAAGCCTGTATTTGAAAGAAAAGTCACGCTGCCAAAGCCCGATGCGGCGCCGACTGAAACCGATGAGAAAGAGAAGTAAAGTACATAAAAGCAAAATGAAATTTATCAAACCGAATTTTTACGACGCGTTTCACTGCACGGCCGCCGCATGTTCCGATACCTGCTGCGCCGGCTGGGAAATCGACGTTGATCCCGATACCGTTGAATATTACGAAAATTTAGAAGGAGAGCTCGGTGACCGCCTGCGCGAAGAGCTGTGCGACCTGCCGGACGGCACGGTGTGCTTCCGCCTCGGCGAAAACGAGCGTTGCCCGTTTCTCGATGACGACAACCTCTGCGAGCTCATCTTAAAGCTTGGCGATGATGCTTTGTGCGAGATTTGCCGCGAACACCCACGCTTTTATGAGGAGCTCGGCGGCCGCGTGGAAATGGGCGTGGGCCTTTGCTGTGAAGAGGCGTGCAGACTGCTGTTTGAGCAGAAAAATCCCGTCACGTTCATCACAACGAACGTCGGCGAGCTGCCGAATGCGCCGGAGGATCCGCTTGTGTTCCATCTGCGGGACGAAGCATTTGCCATCGTGCAGGACCGCTCTCTGCCGCTGCGCGTGCGCATGCACCGCCTGCTCGATTTCGGCGTGCAGGCGCAGAAAACGCTGTTCGGCAATATGTCGCCTGCCGAACGCGATACGACCGACGAGACCGATACCCGCGCCGCGCTGTTTGACATGATGACCGAAATGGAGCCCTACGACGAAACGTGGCCCGATTACGTGCAGCTTTTGGAGGATAACGGCTTGCAGGCGAATCTCGACGATATGGATGGCGGCTACGAAAACCTGCTTGTGTATTTCCTGTACCGCCATTTTGCACACGGTGTGACCGACGGCCGCATCGCGGCGCGCGTGGGCTTTTGCGCTGTGAGTGTGTGGTTCATCTGCCTGATGAACACAAAGTGCCTGCGTGATACCGGCGAATTCACCCCGTGGGACCGCATCGTCTGCACGAAAGACTACTCCAAGCAGGTGGAATACAGCGCCGAAAACATGGAAATGGCACTCGATGCCCTGCACAAAAACCCTGTTTTTTCCGCCGAACACCTAAAGCGCCTGTTCGGATAACAGAAGCCTTGAAAGGAGCTATGATCGATGAACCGATACGTTGTGCTTGCCCGTTTTGATAAAAATACAGAAGAAAAACTGATTGCGCTGCGCCGCGAGATGACAAACGCGGGCTATGCATCTTCCGAGTGGCCGCCGCATATCACGCTTGCGGCGTATGAAAATCTCGATGCCGAAGCGCTCTGCGACTGGACAGGGGAGTTCGTCCGCGAGCACACGCGCCAAAAGCTGACGTTCGGCTCTGTGAGCCTTCTGCCGCCGTATGCCACGCACCGCGAAACCGCCGTGCTGTGCCTGAACCCGGTACACGCAAAGCCTTTTGTCGATTTTTACTATGCGTTCCACGAAAAATACGAGTCGTTCTGCAAAGGCATCGGCAGCTTCTCCGCCGTTTCGGAGGACAAGCCCGTCATCCACTGTACGCTCAGCGTTGTGCGCATCACGGAGCTGCAGGACGCGCTCGAGCTCGTCTTTCAAAATGATGTTTTCACCCAAGCCGAAGTTACCGCGCTGGAGATCTACACCTATCCCATGCGCCTCATCAAACGGTTTGACCTGACCAGAGCGTAAATTCAAGATTTCAAAAGCAAAAGCACGCAGTATTTCAAAATCTGCGTGCTTTTTGCGTATAATTATTCAAAATACAGTGTGCCCATGTTCAGCGATCTCGTCAGGCGCGCTAAGATGCGACGGAGGGTAGGCAGGAGCAAAAAGGCAAGGAGAAAGTTCGAGACACCGTGGATAAGGTCGAACGGGATGCCGCTGATGATATACGCCAGCGTTGCCGCGGGGCCGCTTAAAATGAGCACGGGTATCGCGGTGAGCGTGCCGAAAATCAGCCCGTAAAACCCGCACAGAAGCCCCCAGCCGAGGCGGCTTTCCATTTTACGAAACAGCCAAGCGGCGACGGCCAAAATCACCCAGATATAGAGGTACGAAAACCACCACAGCCCAAAACCGTACAGCAACCCCTCAAGCAACACGAATACGGCGAGCGTATAACCCACGTATGGCCCGAGCGCAAGGGTGAATTTACTCGGCTGTATTTTCCACTTTTTCTGCCTGCTCTGTGGAAACTCTTTCGGGCGTTTCCGGCTCGCCGTTCCAGCGGGCGATAATGGCTTTTGTCTTGATGCCCTCTGCGGTGAACATCACCTCGTGCTCGGACTGAATGTTGCCCGGCGCGTCTTCGCTGTGCAGGTCGTCCGTTTTGCAGAGAATTTCAAAACCGGCTTCCGCTAAATAGCGCTGCGTTGCAAGGTACAGGTCGGTGTTGTCGGTTTTGAACCACAGCTCGCCGCCGGGTGCGAGCACCTTTTTGTAGGTATTCAGCTGGCGGGTGTGGGTCAGGCGGCGCTTGTGGTCGCCGGCTTTCTGCCACGGGTTGCAGAAGTTTACATAAATTCGTGCAGCTTTTTCATCGGGCGCAAAAAGCATATCGAGCTTTTCAATGTTATACGAAAGCAGATTTACGTTTTCCACGGGCTCCTCGCCGAACTCCGCTTCAATGTTGCGGCGGGCGACGCCCAAAATATCTTCACTGATGTCGATGCCGATGAAATTTACGTCTTTTTCTCGGTGCGCAAGCTTTGCCAAAAACGTGCATTTGCCGCAGCCGAGGTCTAAATGGATGGGCTGCTGCTTTTTAAAGCGCTCGCCCCATGTTCCGGCGGCGGTTTTCGGCTCGTGAACATAAAACGGGCACGCGGCAAGCTCCGGGCGCGCCCACTTTTTCTTTCGGATCCTCAAAATTTTATCCTCATTTCTTTTCCGTTATTTTCGCTCTGCCTATTTTAACGCAGAAATGAAAAGTGTGCAAGTGCGATTCTGATTTTTCCCCGTTTTGCGCGCTTTTTTCTTCTTTTTTCATTGAAAGGCATCGGGCATTTTGCTATAATAAGAAAAAGCGCAAACTTAGACTTACATATCACTTTATATGTCAAGGAGGAAAACGTGATGGACGAATTAAAAATGCAAAACGGTGCTTTAATTTTGGAGGGCGGCTCTCTGCGCTCGCTCTTTACCTCCGGTGTTTTGGACGTCTTCATGGAGCACAACTTATATTTCTCCGATGTGACCGGTGTGTCCGCAGGCTCTTTGACCGGCGTGAACTACGTTTCCCGCCAGCCGGGGCGTTCCGCAAAGCTTAACATCGACTACGTGAACGACAAGCGATATCTTGGTGTAAATAATCTCATCTTGCACCACGAGATCTTTAACTTTGACTTTTTGTTTAACGATTTGTCACACAGCATTCTGCCGATGGATTTTGACACGTTTTATAAATCGCCGCAGCGTTTTACCGCCGTGGCGACGAACCTAAGAACCGGCGAGGCGGAATACTTTGAAAAAAGTTCTTGTTCGGATATTTTAGCAGCTATTCGCGCCAGCAGCAGTATGCCGATGCTCTCGAAAGCCGTGAAGATGAACGGCGAGCTGTACCTGGACGGCGGCTGTGCCATGGCGATTCCGTACCAAAAGGCCATCGATGACGGCTTTGAGAAGATCGTGCTGGTCTTAACGCGCCAGCAGGGCTACCGCAAGCTTTACACAAAGCCCTCTATGCTGCATTTGTATGCGAAGTATTTCCGGCATTTCCCGAAGTTTTTGAGTGCGCTGTACGCCGTTCCGACGCGCTACGACGCCCAGCAAAGGGAGATCGACCGCTTAGAGAAAGAAGGCCGCATTTTCGTTATCCGCCCGCAGGGACCCGTGAACGTTTCGCACACGGAAAAGGACACGGCGAAATTAAAAGCGCTGTACGAGGAAGGCCGTCAGGAAGCCGCGCGCCGCATGGACGCACTGAAACGGTATTTGGAGGCGTAATTTGCAAAAGGCGCCGTCAAATTGACGATTGTAAAAGATTAAGCAAAGCCCGCAGATTTAAAAAATCTGCGGGCTTTAACGAAAAAGGACTCTGCAATTTGCAAAGTCCTTTCGTTTGGTCGAGGTGACAGGATTCGAACCTGCGGCATCTTGGTCCCAAACCAAGCGCGCTACCATCTGCGCTACACCTCGGTGTTCCGTTTTAAAAGCGGGCGTGTCCCATAAAACGTATTATAACCCAGAGGGGGAGAGAATGTCAAGTGTCGGCGCGTGCAAAAACGCATTGACAAACCCGGCGCGGAGAAAAATCGCGCTGCTGGAAAAATTGGTGTGAAAAGGGAACTCTCTGCATCATAGCGGGGAGTTCCTTTTCGTCAATACACTTTATCCACGCCGTAAACGGCTTCGTCATGCGTGTAGCCTTCATATTCCAGTTGCTCAATCAGGCCGCTGCGCGAAAAAGCCATATAGTCAAGGTATTTCTGCGCAGCTTTTGCGGCCTGCTCGTACCAATCGGCGCCGCAGTTGTCGGCGGCGTAGACCGCTTCGGCATGGGTATAGTTTTCATATTCCAGCTGCTCAATGAGCCCGGTGTAGGAAAACGGCGTGTAATCGAGGTATTCACCGGCGCGCTTTAGGGCGTTCTTTTCACCCGTGGTGACGTAAGCGGATTTTTGCGCGGAGGTGTCCGGGGCCGCGTTGCTTTCGGACGATTCGGACGAACTGGTCAGCGGTGTCTTGTTCGCCTGTATGTAGTCGCTTTCGCTGTCAAGGCGCACGAAGATAAGCGAAATGTCGTCGATAGCTGACGCCCCGGAAAGATCAAACCGAATGGTGTTTTCGTCCAGCACAGTGACGACATATGCGGGCTTGTCTGCCTTTGTCATCGGCTTTTCGGATGCGCCGTTTTCGTCCACGCTCAGCCAAGTGACTTCTTCGGTTTGCAGGTGGTAAATATTTTCGCTGTACAGCTCGTAGGTGCCTGTATAAATGAACATGTTGTAGTAGCTGAAAGTGTTGCCCTCGCTGAACGTAAGCGCTGTGCCGCTGTACATACTGGAAAGAGATTCGTTATCGCTGAGGTCGATAACAGTGTTTCGGTAAACAGCTCCCTGCGGCGTCCACGAGCCGCTGAGCATATCGGCAGGTTCTTCGGCGGGAACCTCAGCGGGCTCAACCATCGCAGAAGCTTCACCGGAAGACACCGCTTCCGGCTTAGAAGCACAGCCGGTAAAGGCGCAAAGCAAAACGGCAAGTGCCAAAAACAGCGCAATGATTTTTCGCAGCATAAAAACTCCTTTTAGTGGAACGAATAACCGTCTTTACCTTTGAACCCGGAACAGGGATTGCAAGGGGTTCCGCCGTCTGTCATAACAATTTGATTATCACTTATATTAAAACCGCATAAAAAATCCGCACCGTTTTCAAGGTCTGTAGTAAGACCTCGTTTATCGACGGTATAGGTTCCGGTGTATGGCCCAAAGTAAGTGTAATTACTTGATCTCCGATTGGTTCTTGTTGCACTTTCGTAGGTTAATTTGCCAGCGTTGAAGTAATAAATATTTTCACCTTCGTATAGCCCTACAATCGGTAAAAAAGAAACTTCGTGATTATCCCAATATCCTTGCAAACCGGCATCTACTTCTTCGGGTGTGAAATAGTCACCTTTTCCTAACTCTATTTTACCGTTTTTAACAATGTAAGGAATAGTTCTGTATTTAGCGCTTTCTTTCATCAAAGTGATTTCTTTGTCATCTAATATATAGGTATAAAGCTGATTTGTACCATCGTTTTTGCCGTTTCCGTCATATGTGATTGGTGTGACTGTGGCTTTTTCTTTGTTAAATGTAAGGCGGTTTACAACAGCATAATCACCGTTGTAACCACCATCGAAAAACCATGCTCCATTATCCAATAAATCGATTATATCTCCATATGTTTCGTAAAGAAATTTACTGTTTATTGTAATGATTCGCTCTTTTGATGTTTTATATTCCGAAATAGTTTCATAAATTTTAAGCGCTTCTTCGTATTTTTCTTGATTAAATAGTTCTTCTGCTTTTTGATAATCACATTCTTTTACTTGGTCTGCGCTGTTTTCGTAACTGCCAAGAGCACTAAAAATTGCTTTTGCCGTATCATAATCATCATCTGCAAGCAATTTTTCTGCCTTTTTATAATCGCAGAATTTCACTTTGTCCGCGCTGTCGCCGTAATCACCAAGCGCGGAGAAGAGCTCTTTGGCGGCGTCATAGTCGCTGTTTTGCAGCAAGGCGGAGGCCTCCTGATACTTGCATTCGTTTGCCTTGTCCGCGCTGTCCTCATAATTGCCGAGCTTTGAGAAAATCTCCCCGGCTTCTGCGTAGTTTCCCTGCTCATAAAGCTCGGTTGCTTTTTTGTACTGGCTTCCGCTGCACCCGGCCAAGATTAAACATAAAATAACGGCCGAGAGCAGCACGATAAATCTTTTCATGATGCGTTCCTTCTCCTCAAATATAGTTTTGAAAATGTCGTTTTATGTAAATTCAACCTTTTCAAAGCTATAATAACATTTCAAAGAGTGCGTGTCAATCTATTTTAACATTTTTAAAACGCATGTGTGGAAATCTTTTTGTTCTATTCTATACGGGAAAGGAGTTGTCCGTATGGATATAGAATTTATTCGTGAACGCATCACGCAGTTGCGGCTGCAAAAGGGTGTTTCGGAGTACAAAATGAGTTACGATCTGGGGCACAGCCGCGGGTATATCAACAATATTTCTTCCGGCAAAACGCTGCCCTCTATGACGGAGTTTTTGGCGATTTGCGAGTATTTCGGCATTACGCCGATCGAATTTTTTAACGCCGGGGCGCTAAACCCGCGCGTAAACCGCGAGCTTTTGAACGCACTGGAGCAATTAAGCGAAGAAGATCTCGCTTTGACCTTGATGAACGTAAAAAGATTACTGAAAAAATAGGGCGGTCATGGTTTAAGCTTCACCACAACCACCCCGCCGCGCTGTTCTGCGGTGCAAAAGCCGCTTTGCGCTAAGACCTCGTTTATCGGCACAAAGCCGTTTAAAATCGGCGTGCCGCACGGAATGCGGTGCGTTTTTCCGCCGAGCACAATGTGCAGCGTGTCTTCGAGCAGCTCGCACCCGCCGCCGAGCAGGGTGAGGAGCGGCAAAAGGCGCACGCAGCCGTTTTGCAGCACAGGTTCGTCAAACAGCATCGGGACGCCGCCGATCTCGGCCTTGAGCGGGTTGTTCGCGAACAGCAAAACGGTCTTAGCTTGCAGGCGATTTTCGAGGGTCTGCACGTTTTGAAACAGCGCGGGGCTTTGCGCTACTTCGTCCCAGCGGTGCAGCTCGCGAAAGGGAAGATCATCTGACGGCGTAAACGTGTTCGGCGTCGTTTTGCGGTGCAGGCCGAATGTGAAATCGACCTGGTGCCATGCGCCGTTCGGCGCCCATACCGCGTTCCACGCATGCGGACCCCAATCCGTACCGGAGTAGCCTTCGCCGCAAACATATCGTGCCAAAATGCCAAGGTGTGGCAAAATCACCATGGAAAGCGCGGCGATTGCCTGGCACACGCCCTGCCGCGTCTGCAAGAGCCCTACAGCGGCGTGGTCGCGCGTAGCACCGGTCTTTTTGTAGACGAAAGAGCGTTTCAGCCAGCTTTGATAAGCCGCAATCACCTGAAAGAAGTCGGTGTTTTCCGGCAGGCCGCGCTTTATGCTTTCCGCAATATCCGCCGCAACGCACCGCAGGTCGTTCACCTCTTTGCCGGTGCTCATGTACCGCGCGTTGACCGTCACGGTCAGCGTTCGCTTTGCAAAGTCGTGCACGTAGCGCGTGTTTGTTTTCAGCATTTGCGCACACGGAAACGATGAAAGCATCATGCAGCTTTTCACGGCTTTTTTGGCGCTTTCCATGGGCTCTGCGCCAAAAAGCGAAGCAGGGCAGATCAGTGAAAAGTCACGCAGAAGCGCGTTTTCCGCCATCATCATGGCAGAAAGAAAGCCGTCTGCGGATTTTGGAAAGAATTTCATGCGTCTCCCTCCGTTTTCAGCATGTCAAGGCGGTCTAAAAGGTCAAGCTTTGCGGTGATGTGCTTTTTGAGCGCGCGGGGCGATAAAATCTCTCCTGTCAGCCAAACGTCTTTCAGCGTCTCTTCGCGGCTTTCGAGCGCCCAGCGGATGAACTCCGCCGTGTCAATCCCTATAGGCTCAAAGTTCAGTGCGCCCGGGGAGAGAAACAGCATCTCGCCGCGCTTTGCAATCGCAGTATCGATGCGGGAGACGGCGAAAAGGCCGCCGTCTCCAAGGTCGCCGAGGAAAAGCAACTCAGAAAACGGCTTGTTGTCTTTTGTGTTGCGGGCGAAAAGCTGTCCGCCGCCGTAAAGATGCAGCAGGCCGCCCGCACAGGAGACCGTTTCGCAGTGGCAAACAAGGACGCCGAGCATGGAATCCGGCAGAATGCGAAACGCTTCTGCGGCGTTATGGCCCGCGCCGTATTCCGCCGCCAAAACGGTAAGAAATGCGCGGCTTTCTCTTAAAAGGTCTGTGAAAATCTTAGTGTTCGGGGTCATAGTTTTCTCCTTATATCACGCGCACGCGCACTTTTGCGCCGTCGGGCAGGCCGCGCATCTGCCAGCCCATGTAAGAGCCTGCGCCGCGGTTATCCGTGCCCGCAACGTACATCACGTGCGCACCTGCGCCGCCCTCTTTAAAGCACGCGCAGGGGTATTCGTCGCGGTCCCAGATGCGGCTCGCCTTGATCGGCGCAAGGGAGGCCTTTCTGCGCTCTGCCGCGCCACCGCGGTCCAGCGTCAGTATGTCCGGAAAGCCGATGTCCTGCGCTACGCGGATGTGCTCGGCAGTTTCGGGGTACAGTGCGCTGTCCACAATACAGACGAAAACGGGCGCGTCACCGTGGTTTGAAACCGTTATGCTGCCGGGGTCGGGTGAAAGTGCAATGCGGTTCAGCTTTTTCAGATAAACGCCGCAGCGGTGCAGAGCATCGCTTACGTGCGTTTCGGATTGACGGCTTTCCTGTGCCCATACGGCGGAAAGCGCACCGCCGGCTAAAATGCAGCGCTCGTTCAGGGCCTCCAAGGCGTCCAGTTTGGCGCGCAGGCGGGCGGCCTCCGGGTTTTCTGCCGTATTGCCGGTTTCTTCGTCCGTATAGGAAGTAGCTTCTGCGTCTGCAAGCGCACGGCGGCACTGCTCGTTTTCCAGCGCCACGCGTGCCAACACGGAGCTTAGCGCAAACGATACGCGGGCGGTCACATCGGCGCGGTCGCGTTCAAAGGCCGCAAGCGTATCCATGGCGCTGTCCACCGCGCAGAGTAATACGTTTACGTCGCTCATATCACAAAGCGCGCAGCTTTGCGGCCAGCACGGAAATATACTGCACCGCGTCGTTCAGCGCAAGCAGCTGTGCGCGGGCTTCACCGGCATACAGCTCTACGCGCTCGTGCAAGAGGTCGTACTGCGGGTCGTGCCAGTTTGTTTCCTGTGCCGCGCAGCTCACCGTAAGCGCATTATAAAACGATTCCAGCTCCGCGCTGCGTGCCGCAAGCTCCATGCCGAATTTTTCAAGGGAATCAATGTCGTGTACCACAACGCTTCCGTTTGCCATAACGATGCCTTCTTTCAAGAATAAATGTCGGTGTCTATGTGTGCAAGTTCGTGCTCTGTGCCGAAGATGAACGCGTAAATGTCCTGCTCGGTCTCCTGCATACGGCGGCAGAGCTGCCAAAGCGGCAAAAGGCAGTCTTTTTCGATTTCCGCGTATTTGCGGTCGTCCCAGTCGTCCTTTATGCGCTCAAGCTGCCGCAGGTAAGCCGTGAGCGCGTCCGTGTCCGTCATGCTTCACCCGCCGGGCGAATGGAGCGGCTGATGTACAGCGGGTACGGGAAGATCTTCGCGTTTTCACCGCCAATTTCCGAGCGGTTTGTGTTGCAGATGAGCGTGTACGGTGTGTAGTCGTTCAAAACGCGCGGGGTATAGGCTTCGCTTTCAAGGTTCAAAAGGTCAAGCGCGAATTTCACGCCGACCAGCGTCACAAAGCCGATGTCCGTAGAGGTGCCTGGCTCAAAATGGAGGCGTTCACGGGTATCTGCTTCGCCAAAATAATCGCCGTGCGTGTCGCGCGCCGGGGCGTCCTTTAAAAGCGCGGAGAAGGTCTCGCCGTAGGTTTTCATGCCGCGGTTTGGGATATGGTAGAACACCTCGCCCGCGTGGGCGCGCGCCCAGCAGCCTACGGCAATAAACGGCACGCCGAGTGTGTTGGAGAGCGCATTTGCAAGCGCATTCGCGCTTCTGTCATCTGCCGTCGCAAAGACAATACCGTTCTTGCCGAGATTTTCAAAGAGAGAAAGCGGCACGTTTTCCAGCTTGCCGCGGAAAGCCGTCACTTCGGCTGCGGGGTCAATGTTCAGAATATCCTCGCGCAGAAGGTCAGCCTTAAAGCGGCCGAGGTCGCGCATGCCGTGCGTGTGGCGGCAGGTGTTGTGCGGCTTTAAAATGTCGTCGTCGATGAGCAGGAATTTGCCCACACCGGCGCGGGCCAGTTCCAAAGCGGCGCGTGCGCCCACAGAGCCGCAGCCGATGATGACGGCGAACTTTTTCAGCATCTCGGCAGATTCAAACAGGCCCGTGTTGCGACTGAAAAGGTCGTGGATGAGCGTAAAGCTGTCCACCGTCAGCGTGCTTTTCGCTTCGTCGCAACGGTTGAAAAGCCAGCCGCCGTCCTTATAGGTGCCAAAGTAATCGTAGCCCGTCAGCACCACGTTTTCACTCAAAAGTGCCGTGTATGCAGTACCCGATACGATCAAACCGCGGGTGGTGTGGTCGGGATTTTTGAACGTATCGGCATAGGTCTCATCGGTAGCCAAAAGGTAGTAGTAGCCGGTGTCTGCGCTGCCCGCGCCGGTCACTTCACCCACATAATCATTGCCGGGCAAAGCCGTGTCGGAAAGTCCCAGCACGCCCACGTGCTCCTTTGCCGTATCCGTCTGCTCCTCGCGCAGGCTCTCGCCGAGCTGCACGGTGCCGTACGTGCGCGGGTCAAACGCGTTTAACAGACGAAACGCCTCGTCAAAGTCGCCGGACTGTAAGTCAACGTCCTCTTTTTCCGTATTTTCCGGCAGACGCTCGGAAAGTGCGTTTAAAAGCGACACGGTTCTGTCGTGTTCGGATAGGTCAGCCGGGATTTGTCTGATAAGCTCACGGCGTGTGATGATGATTTTTTCCACAGTTAAGCCTCCTCGGGGTCAAAAATTTCAGCTTGCAGGCGGTCTTTGTTCTTTAAAAGCGCCTCAGATGTTGTCAGCTCCAAAAAGCCGGTACCCGCAAAGTATTTGTCGCCGACCATGACCGGCACGGTGCGATATTCGCCGTTTTTACTGAGGTAATAGCATGTCAGGCGCGCAGTGGGGTCGAGATTGACGAGCATCGAAACCGCACCGTTTCCGATGACCTCGGCAAAGCTGTGATTTGTGCGGTCGTCGTCGCTTGAAAACGTGTCGAGCGAGCCGGGGTGGCGGTGCCAAAGCCCCAAAAGGCACAGCCCGTGCCGATATAAGCGCGAAAGCACCGGGTAAATGTGGTTGTGGTAGTTATTGTCCATCTCGTGGTGGGCGCGCGTGTGCAGTGTGTAAACGCCGGGGTCACTCGCTTCCGCCACATACCACACGCCGTTTTTCACGTTGCCGAAGAAAATGCCGCCCGTCTCCAACGGGTCGCGGGAATACACCTCGCTCAGAACAGAGAGATACGCGCGGTTTGAAAGCACTACGCCGCGGCAGTCGGCAGCTTTGTCGGATTCAAACGGGTGGTCGGCGCGCTTTAACGCCTTGCGCTGCGCCTTCAAAAGCTTTTTGCGCTTCTTGTTTTTCTTGCCGGAAAGCACCGGCGGGGTCGAAAAGAGTTTCATAAAAAAGCCTCCGTTAAATCTTCCCATGCGCCTGAAAATCCTTCCATGCTTCCGGCTTGCGGATGGCAAGCTCAAACACCATCAGCCAGCGGTAGGCAAAGCGGAAGGAGGTCACGGCGCTCGTAGTGCAGGTGTCCTCCGCATGTACGTCCGCCACGTCGCTGGAGCAAATATAGCGCTCGCCGCGGTTGTCCGTCAGCGTGTGCGGGATGAGTTTTTTGCCGTCCGCGTCCAGCGGTATGTGCGGCAGCATGTTGACGATTTTCTGCAATTCGCCGAGCGTCGGCGAAACAAGATACGGCTTCACGGAGGAAGAATAGCGCACCTTCGGGTGGTCGGGGTCGTAGACAAGCTTCATTGTGTATGTCATGGTGTTAAAGCCGCGGCCGAGGTTCGGGCGGGTCTTCACAAGCCAGTACATGCGGCCGTCTGACATAAAATGCGGCTGCATGTTCGGGTCGTTGAATTCCTTGCGCATGGCGGCGACCTCCGCGTTATAAAGCGCCTTGTTCGTCTTGTACCACTGCTGCACGGGCGCGGAAACGATCGTCTTCGGAATAATGGATTTCTTGCCGTCGGTCTTCTCCGGCGTTTTTGCCTTTTCCTCGGGCTGTTCTTCCGGAAGCGGCTCAGGCTCCTTGTGCAGCTGCTCGATAAGGTCGCCCACGGTGTCCTTTTCGGGCGCGGAGACCACCGTGTGCGGAATGATCTCCTTTTTCGTCTTCACCGGCGCTTTCGGCTCGCTGCCCGGCGCGGGCTTTGCGCGCTTTTTCGGGGCAGAGGCGGGGCTCAGCGTGCCGTCCGGGTTCATCTGCAGGTCTTCGCCGCTTGTCAGCAGGTCATAAACGCGGTCAAGCTCGCTTTTCGCAGCGGAAACGACCGTCTTCGGAATGATGGATTTTTTGCCCTCGGTCTTTTCCGGCTGTTCTGTTTTTTCCTCGGGCTTCTCTTCCGGGATCGCCTTAGGTTCCTTGTGCAGTTGCTCGATGAGGTCGCCCACGGTGTCCTTTTCGGGCGCAGAGACCACCGTCTTCGGGATAATAGATTTCTTGCCGCTGTCCTTCATTTCCGGCTTCGGTTCTGCCGTGCCGGGAATCTCGCTCTCGCGGCGGATCTGGTTCACAAGGTCGCCTACGGTGTCTTCGGGTGCGGAAAAATACACGTGCGGGATAAAAGTTTTCATAAAAAATGCTCCTTCAAAGTTCGTTTAGGCTTGCCGTTTTCGGCTTCCACCTGATCTACGAACCGTGAGGAGCGTTTTTTATAGTCAAAATTAAATTTTCAAGTTTTTTTTAAAGCGCCTTCAAATATGCCGCCATGTCAAAGTCCTCCAATTTCGAGTCCTTTCGCAGATACAGCGGGTGGTGCGGGTGTCCCTTTTTAGAGGGCTTGCCTGCCTGATACCACTTTGCATGGAATGCGTCGCCGATGGCCGTCATGTCCGCAAGGCAGGTTTTGAGATAATCGCGCTTTTCCACAATCGTGCCCCATGCCGCCCAAATGCCGGGTTCTCCGCCGCTGCGCGAAAGCACCCAGCGGAACGCGTTCATGTTTTCCTCGTGCAGCGCACGGTTAAACGCCTTATCCATGTGGTCGGGGTTCGTCGCACGCTGCGCGTAGACGTTGAACATGATAAACGAGTCAAACCCGTTAAAAAGCGCAATGCGCTCTACGGATTTCAGTGTGTTGTCGAGGTTATCCGGCTCCGCCGTCGAGGGGTTGATGCCGATGGTAATGAGCGGCTTTTTGCCGGCGGTACCCAGTATGTAACGGTATTCGGAGTAAAAATCCGGGATATAAAGCCATTTTTCGCGGTCGTAAACGGCGCTTTCTTCGCGGTGCTTCTGCGCTTCTTCAAATGTCAGAATTTCGGTGTGCTGCGTGTCGCTTTTCGGAATGTGCATGTCGGTCTCCTTTTGTCCCAAATCGTCGTCTTTTAAAAGATTATACCGCGTTTCACACCGCCTGCAAAGCTGTTTTTTCGCTTTTCTTTTCGCGGTATAAAAGATAAAGCCCGCAAAGCAGAGAAAGCACCTCCGCCGTCGGCACGGCAAGCCACAAGCCCGTCAGCCCGAATATATTTGCAAGCACCACCGCACACGGCACAACTAAGATCACACCGCGCAAAAGAGATAAAACAGCCGCGTCCCGGCTGCGCTCCGCCGCCGCAAACCGCGCGATAAGCAGCAGATTCACGCCGCTCACAAGATAGTTTAAGAAGTACAGCATCAGGCCCGGCACGGCAAGCGCCGTCAGCTCCGCGCTGCCCTTGCTGAACACCGCCGTCACCTGCTGCGGGAAGAGCAAAGCGCCCACGGTAAACAGCGCGCCCAGTAAAACCGCCGTCACAACGCCGCGCCGCGTCTGCTTTGTAAGCGTTCTGCGGTCATGTTCCGCAAACGCAATGCTGATCAGCGGCTGCACGCCTTGCGCCGCGCCGGTCAACACCGCCGTTGCCACAAGCGCCACGTTTGCAATGATGCCGTAAGCCGCAACACCCGTGCTGCCCGCAAGTGATAATAGCAGATAGTTAAATATCAAAATAACGACCGTCGAAGAAAACTCTCCGATGAACGCGGAAAAACCCGCCGCAGAAATTTTCGGAATTTCCTCAAAAATGCGGTGCTTCCCGATGTGATACCCGCGCTTTCGCGTCAGGCAGATCGCTACGCCGAAAATCGGCGACATGCCGGTCGCAAGCACCGCACCCAGCATACCGGCGTTCAAGACGCATACCATGTACCAATCCATCACAATATTCGCAAAAGAGCCCGTCAGCATCGCCGCCATCGCGCGCCCGGGCGCATCGTCGTTGCGCGTGAACGCCGTTAAGATGTTATTCAAAATAAAAAACGGCGAAAACAGGCAGCAAACCTTCAAATAGACGGTTGTCGGCTGTAAAACCGTGCCGGAAGCGCCAAGCAATCTCGCCAGATGCTCCGCCCCGAACACGCCGCACAGCACATAAATGAACGACAAAACAGCGCCCATCAGTAAGCTTGCCGTAAATACGCTGTCTGCGTTTTCGTCGCCGCGCGTGTGCCGCAGCGTGTACCGCACACCGCCGCCAATGCCGATGAGCAGCCCCGTGCCGTTGATGATACCGTAGATCGGCAGCGCGAGGTTTAAAGACGCCAACCCGTCCGCACCGATGTAATTTGCAATGAAAAATGTGTCCGCCAAAATGTAGACGGAAAGCCCCAGCATGCCCAAAACGCTCTGGGAAACAAAACGAAGATATTTGCGCATAGTCCCTCCAAAACAAAACGTGCCCGCAGAAAACCTGCTGAGCACTTTAAAAGCGCAGACCTATCGGTTTTCTGTGGGCACGTTCTTCCGCCTACCCGGTGGCAGACGGCGTGTTCCTGTTGATTTCTAAGGTACTATACCACATTTTCGTTTGCATTGCAAGTTTTTCATTTTGTTTTCCACATAGGTGTGCTATACTGTGGATAAAAGGGGGCTTTAATTTGAAAACCGACCGCCTCATCGGCATCATTACGACCATTCAGCAAAAAGGCACCGTTACCGCGCCGTATCTCGCGGAAAAATTCGGCGTGTCGCGCCGCACCATCAACCGTGATATCGAAGACATCTGCAAAGCCGGCATCCCGCTCCTTACCAAACAGGGCGCGGGCGGCGGTGTTTTCCTTGCACCGAATTTCACGCTTAGCAGCACGACGTTTGAGCAAAAAGATACCGATCTGTTATCCGCAGAAGTGGGCTCATACACGGTTTTTGCTGTTTTTGATTTTTCCGCAGAGTCACGGCTCGAAGCAGAGCTCGGCCCGAAAGCATACGAACGGAAAAAGGACGGCATTTATCTTGGCTGCGGTTTTTCCTCGCAGGAGGACGCCCTGCGCTGGCTTTTGAGTTTCGGCGATAAGGTGCTCGTCACCTCGCCGCCCGAAATGGTGAAAAAGATTAAATCTACGATTAAAAAAATGAAAAAGCGCTATAAAACATGACGTTATGTCGCGTTTTGAGAGGGAATTTTCGATGAACGAACAAAGCACAACAAAAAAGTATATCGCCCTGCGCATGGAGCGCCAGCATCTCCTCACCCCGGCGAATGAAACCGAATACGACGCGTTGTACCGCAAGCCGCTCAAAAACGCGACGATGACGCAGCAAATGCTGTTAGAGCGCATCGAAATGTCCGGCCCGTACACCATCGGGCAGCTGAAAGAGGAAAGCGGCCTGCTCGTCAAGGAGATCACGCCCGCCCTGCACCGCTTGCAGGAGGCATTTCTCATCTACGAAGACCAGTACGACGGCGAGTGGGATCGCGGCTGGTATCGCTTCGGCGAATTTTTTTCCGATTTTAGCCTCGACCGCTATACCAAAACGGAAGCCCTCAAAATCGTCCTCCGCCGTTTTGCGCACCGCTTTGTGTGGTTCACGCCCGCCATGGCGAAATCGTTTTACAAATTGCCCGAAAAAGAGATCAAGCTCGCGATAGCCGGGCTCGTGTCCGAAGACGTTTTTGTTGAGTCCGACGGCGGCTATCTCCTAAAAGAAGACGCAGAAATGCTCAAAACCTACACCGCGCCCGAATTTCACAGCGTCTATGCGCTCCACCGCAATGACCCGCTCTATAAAGCGTTCGAGCCGGCGTTAAAATCGCTTGCAAAATCCCTCACAGAGGGTTTGCCGTATGACTGTGACCCACTGCAATATCTTCTCATCGACGGCATGTTCCACGGCGCGGTCGTCGGTCATTTCCGCAACGGCCCGTACGATTTAAACGACGTGCGCATAGATGACGCAAGCCTTTTATCACGGAAAGAGGAGATCATCGCCGCCGTGCAAACCGTAAATTTCGGTGCGCTGCCGCAAAGATTTATGGGGGAGAAGCCGTAAAATCCGTCGGCCTCGTTCGTAGTCAAGCCGAGGTGATTTTATGCAAAGCTTTACGCTCCGTCCCGCCGATTGGGAAGACCTGCCCGCCTTCAAACACATCGCGCGCACAACGCTGACCGAAGATATTCCGGCACTTTTTGACCCGAATAAACTGCTCGAAGATAAAAAGATCGGGTTCGAGTACATCATGGCCGCAGAGCAAAACGGCGAAGTCGTCGGCTTTTGCTGCCGTTACGCCTGCCGTGATGCCGACACCCCCTACTGCGCGGAAATTTTCTCGCTGTGTGTCCTTCCGAAAGCGCAGCACAGCGGTATTGGTCGCGCTTTTGTAGAGGACGCCCTCGCCATCCTCTACATCAGCGGCTTTAAGATCTGCAAGGTCTGGCTGCCTGCCGGAAATCGCCGCGCCCGCGAATTCTTTGAAGCCGCCGGCTTTACGCGCGACGGCACATCTCGCGTCGTGCAGTGCGGCGAAGCCCCGCATCTTTTTTACCGTTACGAGCACCCCCTCACGCGCCCGGACAAAAAATATTACCGATAGTAAAAAGCGCAGCCGTGTATTTAACACACCGGCTGCGCTTTTACGTGGATTTCATCTTCCCGCAGACTTTCTACAAACTCGCCGAAAGCCGCCCCGCAAAAACGGACAAAATGCCACTGTACAATATACCGCTTTGGGTGTATACTAGCCATGTATGCCCATGGCGATACAAAGGGGAAACGTGTCGTCCCGGGCGGAGTATTACGTGTTTAGGAAGTTTTCGGTTCGGGATATACCGAAAGCGGTTCGAGAAAGGAAAAAGAAATGAGGATCATTATTGCCGGTGACGGAAAAGTGGGTCTTGCGCTTACGCGTCTGCTCTCACAGGAGGGTCACGACCTTGTGACCATCGATTCCAATCGGGCGGTTTTGGAACGGGATATGCAGCAGTTCGACGTCATGACCGTGGTGGGCAACTGCGCCACCATGGCCACGCTGAACGAAGCGAAGGTACAGCAGGCAGAAGTGCTCATCGCCGCCACAAGCGCCGATGAAATCAACCTGCTGTGCTGTCTTACAGCAAGAAAAATGAACCCCACGCTACACACCATCGCGCGTGTGCGCAGCCCTGAATACAGAGAACAGCTCTACATGATGCGCGGCGAGTTCGGCCTTTCACTCATCATCAACCCGGAGCGCGAGGCGGCAAAGGAGATTTTCCGTCTTCTGCAATTACCGGGCTTCTTAAAGCGTGAAACATTCGCAAAAGGCCGTGTAGAGATTGTCGAGCTGCGCGTTTTGGAGCGCAGCCCGCTCGAAAACGTCATTTTAAATCACCTGCCGCATGTGCTGGGCTGCAAGGTGCTCGTCTGCGCCGTCATCCGTGACGGCCACGCACTCATTCCGTCCGGCGATACCATGCTGCGCCGCGGCGACCACATCTACGTCACCGCGCCGGTCACGGTGCTTTCCTACCTCATGAAGCGCCTCGGCATCACGCAGAAAAAGATCCGCCACGCCATGCTCATCGGCGGCGGCCGCGTCAGCTATTACCTTGCGCAAATGCTCATCGGCGCGGACGTCCATGTCAAGATCATCGAAAACAACCCCCAGCGCAGTGAACAGCTCGCACAGATGCTGCCGGAGGCGGCGATCATCTGCGCAGACGGCGCCAATCAGGAAATTCTGGAGGCGGAGGGCCTCAACGAAACGGACGCTCTTGTCACGCTCACCGGCATCGATGAGCAGAACATCATCACCTCCATGGTCGGCAACGCAAAGGGCGTGCCGCATATTGTCACAAAGGTCAACCGCATCATGACGACCGGCATGGTGGAAACGCTCCCCATCGGCAGCGTCGTCAGCCCGAAGGAGCTATGCAGCGCGAATATCGTGCAGTATGTGCGCGCCATGCAGCACCAAACGGGTGCCGCCGTCACGCTGCACCGCATTGCAGACGGCCGTGCCGAAGCGCTGGAGTTCATCGTCAATAAGCAGTCGAAGTATATCGGCGAGCCGCTGAAAAACCTGCGCCTGCGCTTAAAGAAAAATATTCTGATCTCCTGCATCACACACCACGGCAACACGGTCATTCCGGACGGCGAATCGTACTATCAGCTCGGCGATACCGTCATCGTCGTTACCACGCGTGAGCAGCCGGTTTTGCAGTTCAACGACATTTTTGTGTAAAGGAGCGGCTGCACAATGAATGTTAAAAGTATCAGCCGCACCGTCGGCTTGATTTTGCTCATCACGGGCATTTTTCAGCTTTTCCCGCTGCTCATCGCCGTCATCGATCACGAGCCGAGAAATATACTCGCTTACATCGAGTCGCTGTGTCTCATTCTGCTCGTCGGCAGCGCGCTTTTGCTGTTCAGCCGCGGCGGCAACCGCATGTTCTCCGCGCAGGAGGGCTTTGCCGCAACGGGTCTTTCGTGGATTTTCATGTCCGCGTTCGGCGCACTGCCGTTCTTTTTAAGCGGTCAGATCCCGAGCTACGTCGATGCGTTTTTTGAGATGGTCTCCGGCTTTACAACGACCGGCGCGTCTATCCTGACGGATGTTGAAGCGCTCTCGCGCTGCAACCTTTTCTGGCGCAGCTTCAGCCATTGGCTCGGCGGTATGGGCGTGCTCGTGTTCCTCTTGGCAGTCGTGCCCGGCGCGCGCAAAAACGGCGGCACCGGCATCTACCTCATGCGTGCGGAAAGCCCCGGACCGAGCGTCGATAAATTAACGCCGCACCTGCGCCAAACCGCTATGATTTTATACGGAATCTACATTTTGCTTACCGCGCTGTGCATTGTGTGTCTTTTGCTCGGCGGCATGCCCGTGTTCGACAGCTTCTGCATCGCGTTCGGCACGGCCGGTACCGGCGGCTTTGCCATTAAAAACAGCAGCATGGGCGGATACAGCTGCTTCCTGCAAACCGTCGTCACCGTGTTCATGTTCCTCTTCGGCGTGAACTTCAGCCTTTATTACATGCTCTTGCTCCGCAAGTTCAAAGCGGTGTTCAAAAACGAGGAGCTTCGCCTGTATTTCGGCATCGCCGCAGGCTCCATCGTTCTCATCGCCATCAATATCAGCCGCATGTACAATACGGTCTACGAGTCCGTGCACCACGCGGCGTTTCAGGTCGTCAGCATCATGACCACAACGGGCTACGGCACGGTCGATTTCGAGCAGTGGCCGGCGTTTTCCAAAGCAATCCTGCTTTCGCTCATGTTCATCGGTGCCAGCGCAGGCAGCACGGGCGGCGGTCTCAAGGTCTCCCGTGTTTTGCTCCTGATGAAGAGCATTCGCCGCACCATCCGCAAGGCGCTCCACCCGCGCCGCGTGCAGCCCGTTTATATGGACGGCCGCGCCGTCAGCGAAGAGGTTTGCGACAACGTCAACGCCTATCTCGCCATTTACTGCGTCATCCTCGTGCTCAGCTTCGCCATCATCTCGGTGGACGGCTTTTCCATCGGTACCAATTTCTCCGCCGTCGCGTCCTGCTTCAACAACATCGGCCCCGGCTTTGAGCTTGTCGGCGCCACACAAAATTTCAGCATTTACAGCGATCTCTCGAAGATTATCCTTTCGCTCGATATGCTCCTCGGCAGACTCGAGATTTTCCCACTCCTGCTCCTCCTCAGCCCCGACACCTGGAGCCGCAGAAGATAATTTTTTGCAATAAATTTGCACGGATGAACTGCATCAAACGCTAAAGTGCGTTATAATCAAATCAGCTTATAGAGATCTGCATTTGAATACGCCGTCCGCCTTGCTGACGGCTCCACGGGCTACATCCGCACGTATAACGGCCGCGGCCGCCACGGGTGGGTTGAGATTGACATGAACGGCACCACCTACGTGTTCGACCCGAACTTCGAGTACGGCGGTTACGGCAACGGCTACCAGATCAACTACGGTATGTCCGGTACGTTCAAGTATATCGACTATGCCCGTGTAGATTAACGGCAAACCCTAAATCGGAAAGGAAATTTACCCCATGTACAATAAAATGAAAACGGGCGCGCTGTTCAACTGATGAGCCGCCACATGAGAGCGGAAGCAGGGATTTCCGCAAACACCTTTCGCGTCTATTCATTCTCTTATCTGCGCGCTGCGGCGTGCCTTGCCATCGTGCTTCTGCACACGGTGTTTTGTGTCGTGTCTCTTTTCCCGGAGGAAGCATCTGCCACGCAAGCCCTCCTCTCCAACATCGTCGTCAACAACATGATGTGGGCGGTGCCGTGCTTTTTAATGGTTTCGGGTGCGCTGCTTTTAAACCCGGAGCGCCCCGTCACGGTGAAAAAATGCCTTACAAAGTACATTCCGCGCATGCTCATCGCGCTTGTCGTGTTCTGTCTTCTGTTCCGCGCATTGGAGATCCTCGTCAATCACGAGCCCGTCAATGCCGAAACGCTGCTTTCGGGCTTTTATGAGATTTTCTCCGGCACCTCGTGGTCGCACGTCTGGTATCTCTACCTCATGATTGGCATCTATCTTCTTTTGCCGTTCTACCACAAAATCGCGTCGAACAGCACGGCAGGGGAGCTGCGCTACCTCATGATTGTCTACGTCATCTTCCTGTCGTTTGTGCCCGTTTTAAAAACGTTCGGCATCTCCGTCGGGTTTTATATCTGCGTTTCCGCCATTTACCCGTTCTACCTCTTCTGCGGCTACGCATTGCGGCAGGGCGTGTGGCGCGTGAATCGCGGGCTTGGCCTGCTGTTTCTCCTCATCGGCACAGCGGCGGTCATCCTGTTCACCGTGCTGAAAGGAAACGGAACCATAAAGGCCGCAGGCGTGTTCTACGGCTATTCTTCCATTTTTGTCATTCTCCAGTCCATCGGCGTGTTCACGCTGTTTGGTTGCGCGGCAGACAAAACCGGCGCACCGCGAAAAGAAAAATCTCCCGGCGTTTTCGGCAAGTTCGTTTTGGAGATTGATAAATGTTCGTTCGGCATTTATCTTATCCACATGATCTTTGTGCGCGGTATTTTAAAGCACACGAAGCTCCACCCCTACGGCGCAGGCAGTCCGTTTGTTTTGATCGGCCTGACCCTCGGCATCTTCCTTGTCTCGTTCATCCTAACGTGGATTCTGAAGAAGATCCCCGGGGTTAAGAAAATCCTGTAAACGAATTTGGAGGCACACTTTCTTGTGAAGTGTGCCTCCATTATCCTATCGGTTGAAGACGGCTATATTAATTTCCCCCAAAATGGAAATATCATGCCGCATACATACGCGGTATATCACAGTTTCACCCTAAAGAGGAAGAAACTGCAAAAGAATACGCGCTTTTTGCTTGACATTTTTGTGCTTTTTCCGCTACAATCAAAGAAAAAGGGGAGGCGCTGCCATGTTCATCAAGTCCCGTATTCTGACTGTCCTTGATTGCATACCCGTCGTCCTCGCCGATGTCGAAACCGAGCGCGAGCTCATGGAGCTTGCTGCCGAAAAACACCGAAAGGAACCTTGATATGTCCGCACTCCACATGGAAAAGATCACGGAGCACTCTAAAGATTTTCACCGCACCGAAAGCCTCTACGTCCGCGCGTTCCCCGCAAACGAGCGTACGCCCATTTGCGGTCTCATGCGGCACGACGGCCACGATTTCGTCGGCTTCTACGACAAAGACGAAAACTTCTGCGGCTTTGCAAGCCTGCTCACCTACGGCGGCATCACGCACATTCTGTATTTCGCCATTGATGAGCAGTATCGCGAGCACGGCTACGGCAGCGAAGCGCTAAAGCTCATGCACACGCTGTACCCGAAAAACCGCTTCATCGCCGACTTGGAGCTCGACGTCCCTACCGCCGAAAACGAGCCCCAGCGCCACCTGCGCCGCGCATTCTACCTGCGCAACGGCTACACCCCGTCCGAGGTACGTTACGACTGGCAGGGCGAGCAGTACGAAATTTTAGTCAGCAGCGGCACCATCACAAACACAGAATTTGAAAACTTTTGGGATCACTTTCCCAATGATGAAGATCGGTGATCTTCATCATTTGTGATCACGGACAACGGATAAAAACATACAGACTTCAACAAAACGGTCCGGATCGTTTTTGATGCAGACCGATAAAAAGGAGCCCGTCGCAACTCAAAATTGCGGAAATTCCAAGTTGACATGGTAGCTTTTCCCACGGTTTTCGTATAAAATGAGCCCAGCAAAAGGAGGTCTTCCGTATGATCATAGGAGCCAAAATCGCCGCTTGCCGCAAACGCGCCGGCATGTCGCAGGAAAAGCTCGCAAACGAACTCAACATCTCGCGCCAGGCAGTCTCCCGCTGGGAAACGGGTGAAGCCGTGCCGGATACCGAAAAGGTTATTCAGCTAAGCCGCATTTTTCATGTCACGACCGATTATTTATTATTGGATATTGACGAAGCCCCGCAAAGTGCAGCCCCCGCCGAAAACAACAGAGAAACGGAACAGCGCGCCGCAGAAAAGCGAATGAAGCGCCAAAGCATGCGCATGCATTTCGGTTGGTTCCTGCTCATTTTCGGCGTCACCTCGCTCAGTGCAACGCTCGTCGGCGCGGGTCTTTACGCGCAGACGCTCACGGGATGGTGGACAAACCTCGGCCGCTACGGCACCGCGCTGTTCGATTCCTGGATCTTAGCACTGTTCATCGTCAGTGCTGCCCTCACCCTCTGCGGCATCCTCATCCTTATCCGCGAATACATCTTTATCGGCAAAGAGTAATAGTTAGGGCAAAATAAAAGCACGCAGGCTTAAATTCCTGCGTGCTTTTTCATTTTGTCACTACGGAGAAAGCCCGCTAAGCCGCAGCAAAGCCTGCCACGTCAGCGGCCCTACGATGCCGTTCACGTCTAACCCTTCGTGCGCCTGCACGGCCTTCACGGCATTCTCCGTTGCCTCGCCGAAGATCCCGTCTTCCGCGACCTGCGGGATAAATGCGTTTTGTGCCGCTGCGCGGTTGATGAGCGATTGCAAATCTTCCACATCCGCGCCTGTGCGTCCCCTGAGGATTGCCCGCCCGGGGTAGATAAGACGACTTACGGATTTCCCGTTTTCCGTCGCCATCGCCCGCGTGTCGCGGTAAACGGAAAGCAGCATATTTGCGCTTTGCCGGTTGAGTACGCCCGTCGGCTCCAGTCCGTACTGCGTTTGGAAGGCCGTGAGCGAATTTTTCGTCCGTGCGTCAAATACGCCGTTCATCGCGGGCAGGGGAATGGAATTGTCAAAATACGCAATGATCGTCAGTAAGTTCTGCATCTGTTCTACCGCCTTGCCGCTGTCGCCCTCTTTCAGCTCCGGCGGGTAGAATCGCTCGGCCTCCTCGGGCGTGATGCCCTCGCTCATCAGCTCGTTTAATTGCTTGATGCCGCTGTATATGAGCTTGATTTTGTACCATGTCGCCTTACCAACCACGCCGTCGGGCGTTAAATTGAAAATTTTCTGGAACGCTCGCACCGCATTTTCGGTCGGCAGGTCGTAATAAACGCTGATCTGCGGAATGCGCGGAATCGCCGGGTAATTGTCGCCGATGCGGTTCAGCTCCCTTTGCAGCACGCGCACACTTTCGACGATGCTCCCGAGTCTTAACGCCACACCGGGGTATGATTCCTCGTTGTTCCCAACAGGTGCGTTGAACACAATGTTGATGTCATCGCCGTAGAAATGCTGTAAAATCTCATACGGCACAAGCCCCTGCCGCGCTAATCCCACCGTGCCCCACTGCGAAAGCCCCGGGCATGTCGAGGTCGTGCCGTTGCAGTACTGCGTAAAATACGGCTGCACCGTGCCTTGCTTTACGACGTAATCGTTGAAAATATTATCGACGATCTGCGAGATGTTTTCAAAAATATCGCGGTTCAAAATAAACTTCTGATCGTACTGCGTTGTCGAGGTGATGTCAAAGTCATACCCGCGGCTGCGGTAATACTCCGTGTAAATGCGGTTCATTGCGTAAGAAATCTGCGCCAGAATATTCGCATGTATCGCGCTTTCCGGCCAGTTCGGGTAGATCTCGCTCGAAGCAACGTTTTTAATGTACGCCACAAACGGTACGCGCACATTCTCGGCCGGTTGGTCCGGCAGCCCAAGGTGCACCGTGATGTATTCCGGCACAACGGGCGTGTCTATATTGTTCGGCATATCATCACCCCTCACCGACCGCCAAAAACTGCACCGGCTGTATCGACGTCACACCGGGGAAAACAGGCACCGCGCGGTAAATTTCCGTGCGGCATCTCGGGTGGCTCACGCGTATATCGTAAAGCGCATACGGCATCTCGCCCGTCGGCGACTGCGCCAACGCGTTATTCGGCGCGGGCAGCAAAATGTCGCCGAAAACACCGCTCTCGTCCGTCACCCCGGCAGAAAACCGCCGCGTGCCGTCCGCAAAGTCGTGCGTCACAAATACCGAAGCGCCGGGGACGGGGAATGTCCGCTGTCCCGCATACGCCTGCACGCGCAGCGTACCCGTTTTGGAGTTTAGCTGTTGAAACACCTCAAACGTGCACGCCTCGGGTGAGAGATCCTGCAAAGGATCGCGCCCCGCGCCGCCCTCCGGCGGATTTTCAATCGGCGCGTTCTCCGCTATGTTCTGCTTGACGTCTCTGTCCATAAAGTCCCTCCTTTTACCTAACCCCAGTATAAGCGGCAGAGGGGAAAAGAGTGCCCAATTTCGTTCGAGTAAATCTGCCATTGCAGCGCATAACGTCACATTTGAAATGCATAATTTGTGCGCTGTAACTGTAATAAGTTTAAGCCTTCTTCACCCAGTCGAGTGCAATCCAGCCGCCGGCCTTTAGTCTGCCCCAGCCCTTGGCGGAGCCAGAGCCGCTGCGTTCTTCAACGATTGTGTAGCGCAGAGTATCTTTGATCTGCCCTAAAATGCCGTAGTTCGTGCTCGGACCCTTGCGGATGTTGAGCGCATCGCGGCAATTTTTACGGATGAGATAGGGGGTAAACTTGCTCGCGACGGGCGTTTTTGCCGGCTCCATATAGCGTTTCACCATGCTCAAAAAGCGCTGCCAGCCGCGGTCGAGCGTCCTGTGCGGGCAGTACTTGCCGTCATAGTCCCGGTGCTTTGTCACCTTATCAATGCCCCAACCGTACTTTTTGAGCAAACTCGCGGTGAACTCGGCCGCATTCTGCTCGGCCTTATCGAACTTTTCACCGCCCGATTTGGAATAACAAATTTCAATGTGGATACCCTCCATGTTGCCCTTGCCGTGTCCGTCGCCGCTTGCCCACGCGTTGCGGTTTTCCGGGATGCCCTGCACAATGTTTACATCGTCCACCGCGTAGTGAAACGAGATCTCAAGGTCGTTATACCGCATGTAGGAGATCTCATTTGCGGCGGGCGCATCGTTTGCCGTGTTGTGGATGACAACGCGTGTCGGTGTGCGGGTGTACGGGCATTTAATGGCATATTTGTCCTTTGGCACAAGATTTTCTCTGATCGGTACCATAGCTCCTCCTTACGCTTTTACGCCCCGGATTTTGACCTTGCTGCCCTTTGTGCCAAGGCTCAAAGGGGCCTCGACATTATAGACATTGCAGTTTTTCAATCTCATTTCATGTGTCATGTTCGTCTTCCTTTTCGTTCACGGTGCTTTTCAGACGAGAAAGTAATCGATTGAGGCGAGGAAAGCCCGGCACACCGATGGCGGCTAAGTTTTCCAGCACCGAAATGAGCTCGTTGATGATGAGCCAAACGGTGACGAGCAGGCCGCAGAAAAGCTCGATGTGCAGGTCGATGCCTGCCTGCTTCAGTGCGCCGTGCAGCAGGTAATCCACCGCCGCGCCTACGGCGACCATGGCCATATAGCAAAGCTTTTTGAGAATACCCTTCACGCCGATGCGCGAGCTGAGCTGTGAGAAAATATAGGCTTTTGTCATGCCGGTGAGGTAATCGAGCACCATGGCAAAAAACAACACCAAAAGCGGCTGCGTCAGCATACCAAAGTACGAGGAAAGCCCTGCCAACACCACGGTAAAAGCGGTTTTTAACATAATCGGTTTCATAAATTCCAAATTAACTCCTTTTCAAAGTCTCCGTTTTCACCGCGGTGCGGCACGGCAAAACGGGCGGCGTCTGCCGTGCGGAGCAGATGCCGAAATTCAGGAAAAGAAAAGAGACCCCACGACTTTGCCGCGGCAGTCTCAAATTCTTTTGACAAGGGGAAGTGTGCGCGGGGAGGATCCCCGCTTTTTAAAGGGCGAAACGGCGGAAAGCGAAACGCTTTCAATCGCTTTTCGGTGCAGCCGCCGCATGTGGCGGTCCGAGTAGTGCATGCGCTCTGCAATCTCCTTGAGGTCGAGCGCACAGATGTAGTGCTGTGTCAAAATCTCACGCAAAGCGGCACTTTCCACCGTGTCTATGGCGGCTTCAATTTCTGCCTGCCTTGTGCAAAGCACGCGTATGGCGTCTTTTGCTGCGCATATCGCGTGCTCTAAGTGAAAAAGAAGATCGGTATTTCCTTCCAAAATCAGCGCTTCTTTGCGCGCTGTCAGCCGGGTGAGTTCCGCCCTGCGTACACGGAGGTCGAGCTCCGTGTAGCGGTAGGCGGATAAAAACGCTTTCACGGCGTTCAATTCTGTATCGGTCAAGACTGCACGACCTCTCGCAGGCGGTCTGCAAACTGGTCTGAAAGGGAATATATGTTCTTCACTTCTTCACGGTTCGGCAGCCCCGTAAAATTCTGCACACTGCGGCGCACGGAGGTGCTTTTCGCGCGGTGCGCAGATTTCGCTACAAGAGAGATCAAGAAAACCGCACCCTGTGCAAGCGCGATTAACAGGCAGGAAACGGCAATACTAAAGAGAAACAGAATCATAAAAATACCCCCATCCGAGTTTCGCTTGTGCGTTGATGCATGGTACAGACGGTTCTGTGCGGCATATCAGCACTTTACGAACGTTTGTTTCTTTGCTATCTCGTATTATAAACAAACGTTCGCAATTTGTCAATCGAACATGCAAAGATTTTTTCGGAAAACGAGGTTTTAAAGGGCAGGTGTCTGCTTTTTGCGACACCTCAAGGAGATTTGAAAAGATGTCCTTGACAAGGGGAAAAGGGCTGAAACAGCACGATCTTCCCCCATTTTTCCGTATCCCGATTACAGTAATACGCGTGGATGCTGTCCTTTTGCGGGACGTCAAAGGCTGTTGCTGTAATGCGGGCGGTATCGGGCAGGGCGGCACGCAGATTTTCGCTGTCGCCGACGGCTGTAATGTGGATGGGCGCAAGCGCCAAAAGCTGGGGCAGCTCGCTGCGCACGATTTTGCACCGGCGCTCAAACACGACGGAAAGGCGGCTGTGTGCGACGGCGTTTTTGAGAAGCGCCGCGTCCGCGGAGGGGCGCAGTGTGCCGAGCGGCTGGTTGAATTCTTTTTCCGCGCTCATCTCCAAAAACACGTTGACGGCGCGGTTTTGACCTTCCCGAAGCTGACGGGAAAGCGCTTCTCTCTGTGCGGCAAGCGTGGTATAAACCGTGGCGGTTTCCGGGCAAAGCCGCAGTAGTGGGTGACTTTCCACGCAGAAAATATGCAGCGAAAGCCCTTCCTGTTCCGCAAATCGCGCGGCGCTGCACAGCACAGAGGCCGGCACGCGCAGGTCGCTGCCCGTGCACAGAATGTGTGTGCCGTTCGGTGTAAGCGAGACAAGGCCGTCGTCTTTTAAGCTATCCGCATCGGAAGCGGCGCGGTCCCTATGCAGGCATACGGAGTCGCCGAAGGTGACTTCGTCGTGCGGGAGTGCGCTCGGTGCAGCACGGGAGGCGGCGTTATACCGCAGCCACGCGGTTTCGCCCGTGCCGTTTACGCGTGGCAGCAGGCTGCACATGCGCCCGATGAGGTTATCCCCGGCGTAAAAGCATTGCACGGAGACGGTGGCGCGCTCGGTTTGACCCGCTTCGTCGTTTAAAAGCGCGTGGCCGGTTTTCAGCAGTACGGCAGCCGCAATGCCGGTGTTTTCGCGCCCGGTATCGACCGCGCGGTCGCTGAAAAGGCGGCGGGCGGCGGCAGGCGGGCAGCGGAAAACGAGGCGTGTGGAAAAGTGATCCTTCAGCTCGGCCGTGAACGTGTTGCGCGCGCTTTCGCTTACGCCGCGCTGGCTCGCCATGATGAGGTGCACGCCGTAGGTGCGCCCTTTGCGGACAAGCTCGCTTAAAAGCGCGGCGGTCTCTGTGTTGCCCTCAAAAAGCGACTGGTATTCGTCAATCATAAGCAAAATGCGCGGCAGAATTTCGGACAACGCACCCGTTTCGCGCTGCACGGCGCGGTAGGTCTCGTACTTGCGGATGAGGCGGCCGGTCTCGGCGGAGAGCGCCGTAAAGCAGCTTTGGCGGCGGTGCAGCTCCGAAACGTAGTACCGAAGAAAGGATGCGGCGCAATCGGGGTCATCGTTTTCAACGACGGCTTCGACTGCGGGCAGGCGCGATGCGCCGTAAAGCGCGAACTCCGCGCCCTCTTTGAAATCGGCAATGGCGAGCTTTACTTCGCCCGGCGTGTAGTTTGCGAAAATCTGCAAGGCAACGGTATGCAGAAGCGCGCTTTTGCCGGAGTTTACATCGCCGATGACGAGCGCATACGGCTTTTCTTCCGTAAACGCAAGCGTGACGGGCTGACGGGTGACATCGCTTTGGCCGATGGGAAGGAAAATGCCCGCTTCGCTGCTCTTTTTCTGCCAGCCTTCGGCATGCGGCAAACGGGCGTTGAGGGGCAGCACGGCGGCTTTTTTAACCTGCGCGGTGACGGCAGAAAGCGCTGCTGCGCGGCGGGCAGGGAGATCCTCCGGCGGGACGGTAAAAACGTCTTCGGAAATGGAAATTCCGCCGTTTTTTGCGGTGCAGCACGCGGCGTTTTGCACGAGCGCGGGGAATTTCTGTTGAAAACCGTGCGGCAGGGAGATTGCCTCGCGCACGGAAACGAGCACGCGCACGCAGGTGTTGGCGCGCATGAGCCGGATAAGGTCTTCCAGCGTCTGCTCCGGGATATTCTGCTCCATGTTTTCGATGAAGACGTAGTGCATCGAGTTCGGCGTATTTTCTGCGGCGGCGCGACACAAGGCTTCTATGCCGCGGGTAAAATCCTGTGCACTGCACCAAATTTCCGCGCGGCCGCTCGGCGTAAACGCGGCGAAAACGTCCTTGTACGCATTGCCGCAGTGGGCGGAATCTGCAAGGTGCACGACGGCGGCAGGATCGCTTTTAAGCAGATCGAGCGTCAAACTGCAAAAGAGCGCGTGCGGGGCGGTGTTATCCGTTAAAAACAGCACGCTGCGGTCGAGCTTTGTACAGGTAAGCGGCGCTGTAAACATTTTGCCGGAGGGGAGTGCGATGCGCAGCGTGCCGAGGGAAAGCGGGGCATGTCCGGCGTTTTCGGCGAAAATTGCAGCGCTTGGCGGTGTGCAGAGCACAGCGTTTGTGCGGGTGATGGCGGCTTCGGTATCGGCCTTTAATTTTTGCAGAATCTCCGCGCGGCGATTGGTACATTCGGCTTCAATCTGCCGCGTTTTGTGCGTGCAGACAGTGCGGGCGCGGGCGGTTTTTTCGGTAAACGCGGGCGCGTTTTCTATGGCCTCCGCGCAGCGGCGCATGTGCGCGTAGGCGTCGAGGATGGGCATGTAGAGCGATTTGCGGAAATCCGGAGAAACGGAGCCGATGAGCCCCGCGGCGTCCGGCAGCAAAAACGCGTTTTTGATTTTCTTTGCGCCGGCTTGAATGGCGGAAAGCGCTTTTTGCATGCGTGCAATGAGTGCTTCTGCGCACACGTTTGCGGTGTTGTACGGCTTTTGCATGGCGGCGGAAAAATACTGCGGCTGCATACGGTGAAAGTGCGGATCGAGAATGTCGTTCATCGCAATCTCGGCGGCGGAAAGCAGGCTTTCGGCATCGCCTTTAAATGTATCGTACTCGTGCGCGAAGTCTTCTAAAAGCTCGTCGGTGGCGTCCTGTACGGCGCAGACGCGGCGTTCTCTGTTTTGGTCGTTCAGGCGCAGCGCGGTGCGGGTCTCCGCTTCCATGCGGCGGAGCGTTTCATGCAGCGCGGAAAGCAAAGCGGCGGTGCCGTTTAACGTGCGGAAAACGGCGGAAAACGGTGCATTCATGGTAAAACTCCTTTTCGAAAAATTTAGCCGAACGCCATTTTGATGAGCCCGACGATGCCGAGCACGAGCACGGCAAGCGCGAGCGCCATAAGGATGGGCGCGGCCATGAGTACGAACACGGCGGCGGGCGGCGCAAAGCAGCAGATAGAGACGGTGCAGAGGTAGGCAAGCACGTTATAGCGGTGTTTTTTCGCGCCCGTTTTGCCGTAAAGATAGATGCAGAATACGGTTATGACGATAACGAGCGCTTTAGCGTGCTCAAACACGAACTGCTGTACGTAGTCCTCCAAAAAATCGAGGTGCGCGGGCGGGGTGAACGCTGCCTGCATCTCATGAAACACGCAAACAGCAGCAAAGACGGAAGCGGAAAGCGCGAAAAGCCAGTAAACGAATTGGCGCGCAAAGCTGACTTCGGGGGTGTCCTCGGCGGTGGTATCGGCAACGGCGGGGGCTGCGGTGTGCTGTGTGCGGCTGCGGTGCTCGGCTTCGCGGTCGTGGATGGTGCCGTCTTCGGCAATGTAATAATCCGGCATAAGAGCCTCCTTATCGGAACGGTTCGGGGTCGTCGTCATCGGTCTCGGCGATGTCGCCGCCGAACAGGGCATCGAATTCTTTTTCGGCAGACGCGGGGTCAAGCGGCTTTGGGCGGGCAGTCATGGCCAAAAAGCGCTGCGCGTCTTCAAGCCGTTTTTTGCGGTCTGACGCGGAGGGCTTTAGCTTCTCAGCATCGAGTCCTGTCGGAAAAATCACGCCTGCGGCGGCTTTTTGCAGTTCTGCTTCGCGGCTATACAAAAGCGAAACGAGGATGGAAACGGCGGAATACAGCGTTTCTCCGAGTGATGTAGGAACTTCCAGTGCGGAAAGAGCCATTTTTGCGCACAGACCCTCCGGGCGGCGGCCGACGAAGAGTGCGCCGGACTTTACGGAATCGTTTTCCGCGTTGCAGATCTGCGCGGCGGCGTGCAGGTAGCGTGGATCAAAAACAAGGGCGTTGCGACCGGGGAACAGGCGCAGGATGAAAAAGGTCTTCTCATCATTTAAGGTGACGTGCAGCTTCCAGCGGCGGTGCGCGGCCAGAAATTCGTAGAGGTAGCACGCGCCGGTTTCATCGGGCGCATGTTTGGCAAGCACGGTAAAGTGCGTTTTTTGAAAATATTCCTCCATGAGGGGCAGAAAATCTTCCGTGTGGGACGGGGCGGGAGACGGAATGTGGATCTCCTGCGGCTCCGGGAGCGCCTCCGGCAGTACGCCCGCGCTGAGCGAACGCAGAGCGCTGATATGCGGCGTGAGTGCGGCGAACGCGGTGCGCTCCAAAAGCTCCAGTGTGGCGCGGGAGACGGGCGCGTGCTCAAAGGCGACCTCCGTGCGGTAATAGACCTCGCACAAATTGGATTCTACACACACGACGCCGACCTCCGGCGTGATGCGCTGGCAGTAATCGGCGACCATCGGCACGTAAGACGTGCGGACTAAAATACCGGGGTAGGCGCTTAAAAGCAGAAAGCCGAGCTCTTTATCCACGCGGGCGCAGAAAACGAGCGAGGTGCGGCCGTCCGTTTTGCGGTACAAAAACCCGGGTTCCTCGTCGAGCTTTTCAAAGCTGTCCGCGGTCTCATCCAAATATGTTTTGAGCATTTCGTAGGTTTGGGTGCTGTTTTGTGTAGGCAAAGTAAAAACCTCCTTAGATCCGTTTGTTTTCACCTTTACTACGAACGGCGCATACGAAATTTTGAGCGCACAAAAGAAAAATGCCCTGTTCTTTTCACAGAACAAGGCATTTTAAAGCTTAAATTTAGTTTTGTGTCGGTGCGGAAGCGGTCTCTGCGGTGTTTAAAACGTGCTTTACAAGGCGGTGCGTTTTGAGGTCGATGGGATTCTGCGGGTTTTCGCACAGCTGTACGTAGCAGCGCTTTAAATCATCCGCGTAGCTTTGGAACGTCACAAGGTCGAACGCGCGCTGGCAGCACGTGAGCGCTTCTTCAATATCGGCCTTATTGCGGTAATCGCTTTCAATGACGAGCGCTGTTTTGGCGAGCGCCAGACGGTAGCTGAAGTAACCCATGTGCTCGGAATTCTGCTCGGCGGCAGAGAACGAAAGTCCCTTTTGTGCAATGCGCAGGATGAGGTCGTATTCAAGGCTTTTCTTCAGAATTTCCGTAAGGTACAGTTTGCAGCAGTTTGCGGCGTTTAAGGGCTGCGGGCGGCCGTTTGCGGTGATTTTCTCAAAAATGACGCGGCGCAGGACGTTTTCGGCGTCTGCGATGCGGTTTTTGTCGAGCAGCACGGTGGCTTCTTTCATGTAACCACGCTCATCAAGCGGGAAAATACGCTGGAAATCGCGGCAGACGGAGAGCGCTTTTTCAAAATACGCTTCGGTCTGCTCCGGCGGGCAGCACAAGGCGCGGGTGCGGCAATACTCGGCGGCGTCTTTAAAAAGCCGCGGTTCGTTCCAGTTTTCGCGCCCGAGGCTTTCGGCTGCGGCAAGATAGGTTTCGCCGTCCGCGCCGCTGCGGGCGCAGGTATTGAGCGTGATGGCGAGCAACGTTGCGCTGCGGGGATAGATTTTAAGTGCAAAATCACACACGCGCAAAGCGTCGAAATAATCACCGAGCGCCTCAAAGCGATCGATGAGGTTGTTGAAATCGCCGACAGTGCCGGTGATGTGGTTGTTTTCATCCGAGACGGCATCCGCAAGGCTGCGCATGAACGCGGCGCTGCCGTGCCCGCCGTGCTTTCTGAGCAAAGCGAGCGCTTCTGCGGCGGAGCAGATATGCAGTGCGTTTTGGGCGATAGGTTTAACAGGGGTTTCCATGTGGCTTTGCACCTCTTTTTATATGGGTTAGTTTATTTTTGAACGGCTCTGGGAGAGCCGTTAGGGAAACTCCTTAATAGGGTTCCCCTAAACGGAACAGTCCACCGGACTGTTCCGTTTTCCCCTCCTGATTTTTTGGAGGCAAAAGGGTTTCGCCATTTGCAAATGGCGACTCAGGGCATTGCCCCGAGACCCCACGACCTTTTTGAAAAAAGGTCGATCAAAAACTTTATTCGTTGTTTGCGGTCAGAAATTTTCATTCAGCAATTCAATGACATCGCAGGTTTCCGCAAGCATTTTGAAATTCCGTTCGCCGAGCAGGGCGCAGAGGATGACGAGTGCGACGCCGCGATGGACGTTGTTTTCTTCGCTGCACCGTTGCCACAGGTGGTAAAGCTCGCTTAGCTGCGGCGAATTTTGCAGCACGGCGCCGAGTGTGGTCTCAATCACGCTCGGAATCAGCATACGCTCCAAATACGTTTTGCAGTTTCGTGTAAGCTCACGCCCGCGCCAGCCGCTGTCGTTTTGAAAGTCCTGCTTTAAGTCGAGGAGCAGTTCGCTTGTACCTTCGCCGCCATACAACGCTCTGCGGTCGCTTTCTTCGGGGTATGTGCACAAAATGCGCGCCCAGATGCTTTCGGGTAAAATCCAGCTGTAAAACGCGTCCTCGGCGACGGTGTCGGCTGAGCCGGGCTCCAAGCTGAGCGGCGGAAGCTTTTCGATATAGCCGACGGACTGCAAAAACCACGCTTTTTTATACATACTGTCGCCCATAAGCAGCAGATAGACCGTATCGAGCGTGAACTTCGGGGCGCTTTCCGCAAAAACGGGCGGCAGGCTTTCGCATGTTTCTTCGGTTTTGGCGGCTGTGGGTTTGATTTTTTCGACGCTTTCCGTAAACGCGTAGCCGATGCCGGTTTTGGTGGTGACGGCGCCGTTTAGCCCGGCTTTTTTCAGCAGGCGGCGCACGGCGGAGACGGTATCGTAAATGAGGTTGCTGACGTCCGAATCGACATCATACCTCCACACATGCGCGGTGATCTGCTCTTTTGTGAGCGTTTGCCCGGCGTTTAAGACAAGGTAGTGCAGCAGGCGGTTTTGCTGTGCGGTGAGGTCGATGACCGCTTTATCGTTTTTTAAAGTACCGCCCGTGGCGTTATACGTGACGTTTTGGATTTTATAAAGCTCGTCCACCGCGTTTCCTCCTTTTTTATGGATAACCCGATTATAGCATTGAATGTGCGGTTCTTCAACGCTGTTCGGCGAAAATCGAGAAAAAATCGAGACCGTTTCGGGATAGTACCGAGAACCGTTTTTTATCCTTAAAGCACAAGAAAAACGCTTTAAGGAGGAACGGATATGGCAGCGAAGGTATTTGAAAAGAGCGCGGAGGAAACAGCGTTTCGCGCGGTTTTAAAGGAAGTGTACGAAAGCGGAAAAAACAGCGTTGCTGTGCTGTGGGCGGACGCGGCCCTTTCCGCACGCTTTCAGGCAACCCTGTATGCGTTTCTTTTAAAGGACGTTTTGGGCAGTGCTGCGGCAGGTGTAAAGCTGCGCGCACTGTGCGCTTTTTGCGGCGGCGAAGCGGAGACGGCGCAGACCGAATACACGCACGAGACGTTCATCGGCCTGATGAGCCCCATTACAAAGGGCGAAAACAAGGGCGCAGTGCGCCTTGATTTATTTTTCAAAAAGGGGGAGGCGCATTTTATCCCGACGCTGTTCGCGTATGTGATGAATAATATCCTCGGCGATCGCTTTAAAAAAGCTGTGCCGGACAGCTTAGACCGTGAGCTTGAGGGTGAAGACGGCAGCATGGCGCTTGGCGCGAGCCTTGCGGGCGAAGAAAACACGGAGCGCGAGGTGCTGGGCGAGATGATGAGCGCCGATATGGTGCAGGCTGTGTACGAGACGCTGCACGACCGCCCGGACGAGCTTTTCGCCTTTGCACACAAGCAGAGCGAGGGCCAGATGGACTGCAAAACGCTTTTAAAGACGTTGCGCCGCCTGCGCACGCCCGAAAAGGTTTATCTGGATGCGATGGCGCTGCTGGGCGCTGCGGCGCAGAACAAGGCAGAGTGGGACGAAAAGGCCCTCTTACGCTTGGAACGCATTTTAAAAATGGACGATTGCCGCGCCGCCGCGGAGCTTTCCGCCTGCGCAAACCGCGCGAAAACAAGATTGAAGAAGTCCGCAGCGCTGCTTGCCATGCGGTAAGGTATGGGGTGCATAAAATCAATGCGCGTTTGGGTCGGGTGCATCGGTCAAAAAGCGGACGGGGGCAGGGGTATCGGTGTGCGTGCCGATGCACTTTTCCATCCAGATCATGTCGTACCAGCGGCCGAATTTATAGCCGCATTTTTTGAACGTACCGACCGTTTTGTAGCCGAGGTGGGCGTGAAAATCGGCACTGTTGTGGTTTAGGTACCCGTCCTCCTTGTCGATATAGCCGATGCAGGCGTAAAGGTTTAAAATGCCCATATCTTTGAGGCGCTGCTCCATGGCTTCGTAGATCTTTCTGCCGAAGCCCAGTTTTTTGGCGGTGCGGTCAAGGTAAACGGTCATTTCGCATGACCAATCGTAGGCGGCGCGGCCGATGAATGAGCCCGCGTAGGCGTAGCCCATGACCTTGCCGTCCGCTTCGAGGACGATGTACGGGTAGCGCAGCGTGATGTTTTTCATGCGGTGCCGGAATTCTTCGAGCGACGGAACATTGTACTCAAAGGTGATGGCAGTGTTTTTTACGTAATAGCTGTAAATTTCCAGCAGGCGCGGTGCGTCGGAAAGCTTGGCGTCACGAATCAAAACAGTGCTCATGAAAATACCCCCTAAAAGCTCAAATACAAATCGTAAATTTGGAAAAAGCATAGCACCGCCGGGGTGAAGTGTCAACCCGGGCGGTGCTGTTTTGTGGCAAGGACGATATTTTCTCGGGAGTTTTTGCCGGCCTTGCCGAGAAGCGACTTATTATGACCGGAGAGGAGCGCTGCCCGCGGGAACGGTGCAGGAGAATATCCGCATGCTTTCATGATTTGTTCACGAAAAGTTGGAAATTTTGAGATTGACTTTCCGCCAAAAAACGCATAGAATAGGCTAAAATAATATCGCGCTTATTTTCATCGCGCGCGAGAGGAGAGAGAACATGAACGAAGTGAAAACGCCGAAAAAGCCGCTTATTTTTTATTACGGCATTGCGATGGTCGTTTTGCTGCTTTTAAACATGCTGGTGATGCCACTGATTACACAGCACCAGGTGGAGGAAGTGGACTATGGCACGTTCATCAAGATGACGGAGAACAAAGAAATCGGCCAGGTGGAGATTGAAGACAACCAGATTTTGTTCACAAATAAGGACAAGAGCAAAATTTATAAAACCGGCCTTTTGAATGACGACGGCCTTGTACAGCGCCTTTACGATTCCGGCGCGGAGTTTTCCGGCGAGATTGTGGAGCAGATGTCCCCGCTGATGAGCTTTATCGTGAGCTGGGTGCTGCCGGTTGTGCTCTTTGTGGTGCTGGGACAGCTTTTGTCGCGGCAGCTCATGAAGAAAATGGGCGGCCCGAACGCCATGAAGTTCGACATGGGCAAAAGCAGTGCGAAGGTGTATGTGCAGTCTTCGGACGGCATTAAGTTTGCGGACGTTGCGGGCGAGGACGAAGCGAAGGAGAACCTTTCCGAAGTTGTCGATTACCTGCATAACCCGAATAAATATAAAGAGATTGGCGCTTCCATGCCGAAGGGCATTTTGCTTGTGGGTCCTCCGGGAACCGGCAAAACAATGCTGGCTAAGGCGGTCGCCGGCGAAGCGAACGTGCCGTTTTTCTCCATGTCCGGCTCGGAATTTGTCGAGATGTTCGTTGGCATGGGCGCGTCGAAAGTACGTGACCTCTTTAGGCAGGCAAAGGAAAAAGCGCCTTGCATCGTGTTCATCGATGAAATCGACGCCATCGGTAAAAAGCGCGATAATCAGCTGAGCACGAATGATGAGCGCGAGCAGACCTTAAATCAGCTTTTGACCGAAATGGACGGCTTTGAGGGCAACAACGGCGTTATTATCCTTGCCGCGACGAACCGCCCGGAGTCGCTTGACCCCGCCTTGACGCGTCCGGGGCGTTTTGACCGCCGCGTGCCGGTGGAGCTGCCCGACCTTGCGGGCCGTGAGGCGATTTTGCGTGTACACGCGAAGAAGATTAAGGTTGCACCCGACGTTGACCTTGCGAAGATCGCGCGCATGGCTTCCGGCGCTTCCGGCGCAGAGCTTGCGAACATTGTGAACGAAGCTGCGCTGCGCGCCGTGCGTGACGGCCGTGCTTCCGCAACGCAGGCCGACCTTGAGGAGAGCATCGAGGTTGTTATTGCGGGCTATCAAAAGAAAAACTCTATTCTCACAACGCGCGAAAAGCTCATCGTTTCGTACCACGAAATCGGTCACGCGCTGGTGGCGGCGAAGCAGACGAACTCCGCGCCGGTACAGAAGATTACGATTATTCCGCGTACGTCCGGCGCGCTGGGCTACACCATGCAGGTGGAGGACGGCGACCATTACCTGATGAGCCGCGAGGAGATTGAAAACAAGATTGCGACGTTCACGGGCGGCAGAGCCGCGGAGGAAGTCGTGTTCCATTCTGTTACAACGGGTGCATCGAATGACATTGAGCAGGCGACAAAGCTTGCCCGCGCAATGATCACGCGCTACGGCATGAGCGACAACTTTGATATGGTCGCGCTGGAGACGGTGACGAACCAGTACCTCGGCGGCGATGCTTCACTGGCGTGCAGCGCCGAAACGCAGGCAGAGATCGACAGACAGGTGGTTGATCTTGTGAAGAAGCAGCACGCGAAAGCGGTGCGGATTTTGCAGGAGAACCGCCCGAAGCTCGACGAGCTTGCAAAGTTCCTGTACGAGAAAGAGACCATCACCGGCGAAGAGTTTATGGAGATCTTGAATCAGTAAAGAATTTATATAAAAGTAAAGCGCACAGCTTCTTTTCGAGGCTGTGCGCTTTCGTTTTATCTTGTTATCTCGTCGTGGGTTTAGTCAAATTACCATGCTTTATCATGATAAGGCGTATCTTCAATGCCGATGTTATTTAAATCTCTAACCATGTTATCGAGTTTGTTTTTCCATAGTTTTTTAAACCAATTCTTATCGCCAAACCATTTTACCAATGTAGGGCTAATGGCGTAATAAATATGAATAAATGCACGACCGTGCCACGTTGATGAAAGAATATCATCACGGTAACGGCGTAATGTCCATACTTGAGGGCAATCATAGGAGCCATACACAGCAGTGGCAACGTAACAGCCCCCGCTGCTTGTAGAGTTGGAGCTATTTTGGGTGGCAGAGGTATTTGGCTTGGCTGATTTCGGGGTGTAAGAATCGTAGAGCTTAGCAAAAGCAGGATCGTCATAGTCGCCTTGTACCGTATAAGTTACAGTTTGACACCATTGTCCGAAAGGACCGATTGGACGTTCTTCACCCATGTCAACGGTTACTTTTGCGTTTGCATTGTTGCACTCCTCTACAAACTTGGCAATACGTGTATTTACATCATAAGATAAATCATACCGATGATCTGAAAGAACTCTGGTTGAATGAATAAGAGTTTTTGGGGTCATTTCTACCAACTCCTGTAATTATTAGTAAGTAAATAAATGGTTTTGTTGTCAGACTAAATATTTTTTTCAAAGGTAATTACTTTTTCCTGTACTTGAATTTTCAAACCCAAAGAATCAGCAAATCTGGCTAATGCCGAACGATGAAGCAAGTACGTTGTATCGTTTGGCATTTTTCGACCAGTTAACTTTTCATATTGTTTTTCCGTTAATGAAAAATTCGTTGAGGAGGAAAGTATTTCCGCTAACTTTGAAAAATCGATTTTTGACATTTTTTCGCCTCCTTTTCTTATATAATACTCAATCTTTGAGTTAATGTCAATACTCAAATTATGAGTGATTTATGATGAATTCATAAATAAGTAAGGAAGGTTTTTATGAATTATCGCGAAAGAATTAAAAGCGTTCGGGAAGACAGAGATTTGACACAGGTACAAGTTGGAAAAATATTGAATAAGTCTCAACAAGGGTATAACCACATTGAAGCCGGACGGGCGGAGTTGAAAATTGATGATTTAATTCGGTTGTGCAAATATTATGATTTGTCTGCGGATTATTTGATTGGGCTTATTAATAAGCCGGTTTCGTACAAAAGAAACGTGAAAAAACTGTTATAAGATAGAACGAAAGCGCACAGCTTCTTTTCGAGGCTGTGCGCTTTACTTTTTGATATGTGTTCTTTTTAAGAGCTTGCTTTTTGCAAGCTCTTCGGGAGACCCCCTAATTGGGTCTCCCACGAGTAAACAGTCCACCGGACTGCTTAATAGCAATGCGAAGCATTGGTTTCTCCCAGTCCTGATTTTGGGTAGGCAAAAGGGTTTCACCCTTGGAACCTGATCAACTTTTTGAAAAAAGTTGGATCAAAAACTTTTAGACACGCTTTCACGTAAGCTTTGTGCTATTTCTTGCCCGTATAATACTTCGCAAGCCCGCCTTCACCGGTTTCTCTGTATTTGGAGAACAAATCTCTGCCGGTCTCGTACATGGTGTTGACGACGACGTCGAACGAGATTTTTCTTGTATAGGTGAGGAAATTCGCAAGGCTCAGCGCGTTGATGGCGCGCATGGCGGCGACGGCGTTGCGTTCGATGCACGGAATCTGCACGAGTCCGCGCACGGGGTCGCACGTAAGGCCGAGGTGGTGCTCCATAGCGACCTCGGCAGCGTATTCAATCTGGTCTAACTCCATGCCGTGCAGCTCCGCGAGGGCTGCCGCCGCCATGGAACATGCGCTGCCGATCTCCGCCTGACAGCCGCACTCCGCGCCGCTGATGGAGGCGTTCGTCTTGATAAGATTGCCGATGATGCCGCCCGCCGCGAGCGCGTGGAGAATCTCGGTATCCGTAAAGCCGCGGCGTTCCTGCATATACAAAAGAACGCTCGGCAGCACGCCGCAGGAACCGCACGTGGGCGCGGTGACGATGATGCCGCCCGCCGCGTTTTCTTCGCTGACGGCGTAGGCATAGGCGCACACAAGGCGGTTTTCGCGCGTTTCGGCGCTTTCATCAATGTGATTTTGACGGTAGAGCATTTTCGCTTTGCGCTGCACGTCTAAACCGCCTTTTAAGGTGCCTTCGGTCTCTAAACCGCGGGTGACGGCTTCGCGCATACAGCGCCAGACTTCCTTTAAATAGTCCCAAATCTCCGTGCCCTCGCACTCTTCCGCATACTGCCAAAGGCGCATGTGACGCGAGGCGCAGTAAGCTTTAATGTCGGCGAATGTGGAAAGCGGGTAAACGTCTGCGGGGGCGTCTTCCGTTTCACCCTCCGAGAGAATTTTACCGCCGCCGACGCTCATGACGCGCTCAAAGCCGATCTCTTTGTCGTTTTCAATGGCGGTGAGCTCCAGCGTATTCGGGTGGGGGAGAGGCTTATCCGAAAGGTCGAACCGAATTTCCACCGGCAGCGGTGCAAAGGTCTTGACGAGAATGTCGTCCGTCAAGTGGCCTTTGCCCGTTTTGGCGAGCGAACCGTACAGAGTGACGAGAAAACGGTCTGCCTGCGGGTATTTTTCTTTAAAGCGGTGCGCGGCGCGCTCCGGCCCCATGGTGTGGGAACTGGAGGGACCTGTGCCGATGCGGTAAAGTTCCTTGAGTGATTCCATGTGGGGGTTCCTTTCAGAAAGCGAAATGATAAAAAGAGGGCTTGGGAGGCTCGGCGGGCTGAATGACACCGTTGATGATGCAGCGGCCGTCGTGGCGGAACAGCGCATTTGCAAGCTCTTTTTCGGTTTTGATGCGGTACGGGAACGCCATGCCGGCTTTGCCGATGTTTGATTCGTGCTGTTCGTGCGTATCGCCGCCGCTGGTGCCGTAGAGGTGGTTTCTTTTTGCAAAATCATAGCCACGGCTGTTGTCTTCGTCGGAGTTGCCGGCGTTGTAAATTTCGGCGGCGTCCAATAGCTCCGGCTGCGGGAGTACGTTGGGGTCGATGTACGGCGCACGGCGGAACGGATGCGCCTGCGAGATGAATCCGCCCGCTTCGTGCACGGCGTCGCAATAGTCTTTGATGGGCGCGACGTCGATATTCGGGTGTGCGAGCAGAAAATCGAGATCGATGCCATAGGTGAGCACCTCTTTGCCGGAGCCGCAGTGGTGCTCAAGGCCGAACAGAATATCGAAATCCTTATCCTTTGCCCAGTCCTTTACGCGCAGGTAGGCGTTCCAGTAGGCGCGGACCTTGTCTTCCCACGGCAGGGTTTTATCAATGGCGGTGCTGCCCTGCAAAAAGTGATTTGTAAAGCACATGCCGGCGTAGCCGCGGTCATAATAGACCTTGGCAATGACCTCCGGCGGATTGTGTCCGCAGTGGCTGCACAGGCTGTCGTGCACGTGCATCTCGTATTTATACAGCATAAGAATGCCTTCTTTCGCTTATTTTTTCGGCTTTAATTTACGGCGCTCGCCGTTCGGCTCTACGATGACCATGTTATCGAGCTGTGTACGCAGGTTTTTGCGGTAGGCTGCGATATATTCTTCGCGCAGGGCTTTGCGCTCTGCAGTCTCCGCTTCGGTGAGACCCTCGGTTTTTGCTTTCTTTGCGAGGGCGTTGATGCGGTCTATCTTGCTTTGTTCCATAATAAATTCTCCTTCATGTGGGATCAGTCAACGTCGGAAACCACATTGTTCGCCCAAATGCCCGAGCGCAGCAGGATGGAGCCGATGATGACCTTGATGATATCTGCAAACTGCACGAGCGCATAGATGCCGATGATGGACAGCGCTGTGTAGCGGCTGCAGAAAAACGCGATGGGCAGCGGGATGAGCCAAGTAAATACGCAGTCAAACAGAAACGTGATGAACGTTTTGCCGCCGGAGCGAATGGTGAAGTACGTGACATGCGCAAATGCCTGAATGGGCAGTGCTGCACCAGCGACGAACAGAAGCTCGGTTGTGAGGCGCTGTACCTCCGGCGTGGTGTTGTAAATGAGCGGGATAAACGGCGCGGTGATGGCGATGAGCGCGCCAACGCCGATGTGCAGCACGACGGTAAAGAACAGAAGCTTATTATCCGTGCGCTTTGCTTCTTCAATCTCACCCGCGCCGAGCTGCTGGCCGATGATAATGGAAACGGCGTTGCCCATGGCGAACATGATGACGCAGAAGAGGTTCCATACTGTGCCGGCAATGTTCGTGGCGGCGACGACGGTCAGACCGCGCGTGGAGTAGCTTTGGCTGATCATCGTGGTGCCGATACTCCAGAAGAGCTCGTTAAGCATGAGCGGCGTGCCGGTGAGGAGAATCTTTTTCACGACGGCACCGGGCAAATACAGGCTTTTATATAAGCCCTGTGCAAAAATAAATGTCTTTTCGCGGCGGTGAGTATGTAGGATGAGATAGATTGCTTCGATATATCTTGCGATAACGGTGGCGATGGCTGCGCCGACGACGCCGAGGCGTGGTGCGCCAAAGCTGCCGAAAATGAGAATGTAGTTTAAGACAAAGTTTGTGACGATGGCGATGATGCTGGCGGTCATCGGGGATACGGTCTCGCCGGTTTCACGCAGAGTGCTGGAATAGCTTTGCGAGAAGCTGAACGGTATGAGACCGATCAGCATGACGAACAGGTAGTTCTTCGCTTCGGAAAGCGTTAAGACGAGGTCGCCGCCGGATTCGCTTTCCGTGAGGAACAGCGAAATGAGCGGGTTATTGAAGAACAGAAGCGCGACGATGGCGATGACGGCCATTAAAACGCTGAAAATGAGCTTGAAGCGCAGCGCATAGCGCACGCCCTTGTGGTCGCCCTTGCCGTAGAACTGCGCGCCGAAAATGGACGCGCCCGCAAGGCCGCCGAAGATGGTGAGGTTAAAGACGAACAAAAGCTGATTGACGATGGCGACACCGCTCATGGATTCGGTGCCGAGGCGGCCGACCATGACGTTATCGAGCAGGCTGACAAAGCTTGTGATGCCCTGCTGCACGATCATCGGGATGATGAGGCGAATGAGGTTTGCGTAAAACTCCCGGTCGCCGATGAATTTTTCTTTGTATTTTTTGAGCATAACTCCTCCAAAATATCCTAAAGCTTGATTTTAAAAAATTTATATCATCAAAACAGAGCTTCGCGTGACACGGCTGCGTGCGCCTGTTCTGTTCCCAAAAGAGAACCGTCCGTTTGACGGTTTTTATCGGTCTTCGGGCGGCAAAAGCTCGCCCAAAAGCGCTGTGTAGTCTGTGATGCAGCGGTCGCAGAGCTTTTGAAGCGCTATGCGGTCGCCTTCTTCCACAGCTTCGCTCAACACGCCGATGACCGAAAAGCCGGCGGCTTTTGCCGTTTTGGCGGCGTAGAGCGCGTCTTCAAACACAACGGTCTCATGCGGGGCGGCCTTTAAATCGGCCGCGCACTTTAAATAAATATCCGGGTGCTCTTTGCTTTTGCCGATGGTGGTGCAGCTTTCGATGACGGAAATGTACGGCGACATATCAAGGCGATCGAACGCGGGCCTTAAGGACGCAATGTCCGAGGCGGTTGCGACGGCTGCGGGAATGTGGCGCTCTGAGAGCGCTTTTAAAAACGCCGCCGCGCCGGTGATCTCGGGCACTTCTTTGGCGTAGCCCTCGCGGGCGAGTGCGATGATGCCCTCATGAATTTCCTCAACGGTGCCCTCAACATGGAGTACGTCGTGGTAATACTTGGCGCATTGCTCAAGCGAGAGGCTGTTTAGGGTGCGGAACAGATCGTCGGGTGCTGTGATGCCCATTTTTTCGGCGAACACGAACGTGAGTTTATTCCACATGGGTGTGCTGTTTAAAAGCGTACCGTCCACATCAAAAATAGCGGCGCGGATCTTTTCGGAATCTTTGAACATGAAAGCTCCTTTCAAAAAGGCGGACAAAAAAGCCCGCCCGCGTGCATATACGTTAGAAGTATACCACGCAGGCGGAGGTATTTCAAGGATATAAGGGGCGTTTTACGGAGCTTTTCGACACAAAATTACTCCATGCCAATGACCTTTTTAATGGCGTCTATGCCGTGTTGTACTTCTTTACCGAAGGCCTCTGCCATGCCCTCACTGCTTTCACCGCTCGTTTCCGGCTCGCCGAGCAGAAGGAAGAATACGTAATCGCCGTCGGCGTAAATTTCAGCGGCCTCTATTTTGTCTTTGCTTGCGGTGAAATCTTCATCTGCAAGCAGGCGCTGCTTATAAGCCGCGAGCTTCTCTTTGACTTCGTCCGTTTTGCCTTCTTTGACTTTTACGGCGATGAACGTATCCGGGTGGGCCTTCTGCGCGGTGTTTTCAACGTATACCTCTTCGTAAAGCGAGTCATCCATGCCGAGCTCTGAGCGAATTTCATCTTCGGTCAGTTTCGTATCGGGGTAATATTTGTCGCCATAGGCTTCACGCAGGGCATCGCGGAAGGCGGAAAGGCCGAGCGCGGTCTCCGGCATAACGGAGGTGTCGTTCGGGGATTCACTCACATCCGGGGAAGGCGACGCAGACTGCGCGGGCTTTTCACTTGCGGCAGATGAGGAGGACGAGCTTTCGGTCGTTCGGCTTGCGCAGCCCGTGAATGAAAGCACCAAGAGCAAAGCAAGCAGAGCGGGAAAAATTCTTTTCATATCGGATCGATCCTTTCTACAAAAATAGCGTGCGCGGCGGTATGCCGCGTTACCCATAGAATGCCCGTCTTTTTGCGGAATAAACGCCGAAAACGATGCGTTTTCTTCGGTTTGCCGGAAATGATTGAAAAGTTCAAGCTTTTATAGTATACTGTGGACAAAGCGGCTGAAAACAGCACGTTTCGCATTTGGAGGTGGGAAGTATGGCGCGGCATCAGGCTGCGGAACGGGAGAAAAGCGTCTCGGTTTTGGCATCGCTGCTTCCGTTTTTATCGGTTTTATACAGTGAATTTATTTTTGCATATTTTGCGCATATGCCCATAACGCCCGTGAAGGTATGGATGGCGCTGGGACTTGGCGGCATCGCGCTGGCGCTTTCGCGCACGACGCCGTTAAAAGGGCTGAACTTTCTGCTTTTAACCGTGTGGACGGTGGGCCTTTGGGGCTTTACGTTCGTGCAGTTTTTATACCGGCAGATGTTCGGCGTCTGCATGGGACTGAAGGCCGGTATAAAAGGGCTGGAATTTTTAGCCGGGCTTGTGCAGATCATCGGGCAGAATTGGCTTTTTTCGCTTTTGATGATTGTGGTGCCGGTGCTGCATTTTACACTGACACGCAGCCTTTTAAAGAGACGCGTGAGTGTACTGGGCAAGCTTACGGGTGCAAACTGGATGGCCCCGCTCGGCGCGTGGCTGCTTTCTGCAATCCTGATTTTCGCGGGCGTTGTGCTCGGTCTGCGCGGCACGGCGGGCGAGCCCTCCGACCGGCAGCTTCTAATGACGCGCTTTGACGCGGAGGCGTCGTTACAATCCTTCGGCGCGGCACCGGAATTTTTGCTGGATGTAAAGTACAACGTGCTGCACATAGCGGGTGAAGAGACGGTGGAATATTACCTTGTGCAGGGCGGAAAAGATCCCGTGCAGGTAACGCCGACCCCCGCGCCGGAGAATTCCTGAAAAAACTCTGAAATTCACCCGGAAGTTCTTGACCCGGGTTTCAGAAAAACGTACAATAATAGAGTAAAGTCGAATAAGTGGGTGTGTCCCGGCTTTGCCGGGACACACCACAGCAAAAATGGAGATTTATGAAGCATTACCGTTAGAAAGGCGGTGCCAAAAACGAACACACAAAATCCGAACGAACAAAACAGAAACGCGAATACGCCGAACGGCGCGAATTACACGAATCCGCTCCAAAACGAGTTTGAAAACTCCGCGACGTACCGCGTTATCCACAAGGTGGGCGACAAGGTGACGGAGAGCGTGAATAACCTCGATGGGGAGAAGATTTCCCGCGAGGTGCAGGGTGCGGTGAACGGCGTTGTAAACGAAGTGAACCGTGTGGCGGAGACCGTAAACCGCAAGTTTAACACGAACGCGCGGACAAATTATCAGTCGCCGCAGGGGCAGAATCCGGACGGTACGTACCACTATTCCTACACGCAGACGGCGTACTCGAATTACAAGCGCCCGAATACAAACCCGAATCAGGCTCCGAGCAGCGCGCCCGGCGGACCGTATAATCCGCCGCGCGGCACAGCGCCGCGAAATACCGTTTCGCAGAACGGTGCGCCCGTGCAGCAGCCGAAAAAAGCGCCGCGCAAGCAGGACATGATCGAAAAGTACAAGCCCTCAAACGGCCGCTATTGGCTGACGGGCATCGTGTGTATGCTGTATGCGCTGAACGGCCCGCTTTACCGCTGGCAGGACCTCATCACGTTTGTTGTGGTGGGTGCGGCGGCGTTTTTCATCGGCGGCAAAATTTTCAAGGGCAAAAAGTATTATGTGCCGGCGGAATCCGTACAGCCGGAGAAAAAGCCCGAGCCCGAAAAGAAGCCGGAGCCGCAGAAAAAGGTCTCCACCGGCGATCCCGAGGTGGACAAGATCATTGAGGAAGGCTACAAATATCTGCATGAGCTGCGCGACGTGAACATCCGCATCCCGGACGAGGTGATGACAAAGCGCATCGACCGCATGGAAGTGGCTTCTGCCGATATTTTTGCGTATATCGCGGAGCACCCCGAAAAAGCAGCGGAGATCCGCCGGTTTATGAACTACTATCTGCCGACAACGCTGAAGCTTCTGAACAGCTATGATAAGCTGAGCCGCCAGAGAGTGAAGGGCGAGAACATTCAAAAGACGATGTTTGAGATTGAAGGCATGATGGAGACGATCGCGGGCGCGTTTGAAAAGCAGCTGGATAGCCTGTTTGATGACGATGCGCTGGACATTGCGGCGGACATCAGCGTGATGGAATCCATTTTGAAGCAGGAGGGCCTTTCCGGCGAAGACATGAAAATGCCGGGCCTTGACCCGAACGACACAAGCAAAACACAGACAAAGTGATTTTTGACCGTGTGACGCACACGGTGAATATAAGGAGGACGAACAACATGAGCGACGTGAAATTGACCTTAGAGCCCGAGCTGGAGACCCCCGCACCCGGCATTCCCACCCTGACGCTGGACGGCGTGGAGGAAGAAAAGCCCGTAGCCCCTGAGAAAAAAGAAGAGGAACAGCCCGAAGTGCAGCTTACGCCCGAAGAACAGAAGGTCGTAGACGACTTTGCGGAAAAAATTGACATTACAAGCTCTGCGCTCGTGATGCAGTACGGTTCCGGCGCACAGAAGAAAATTGCAAACTTCTCCGACACGGCGCTTGCAAATGTGCGCACGAAGGACCTCGGCGAAGTAGGCGACGAGATCGCGAACCTTGTTGTAGAGCTGAAAAGCTTTGACGCGGGCGAAGAGGAAAAGGGCTTCCTCGGCTTCTTTAAAAAGCAGGCAAACCGCCTCGATGGCATGAAGGCGCGTTACGACAAGGCCGAAGTGAACGTGAATAAGATTGCGTCTTCCCTTGAGGGCCACCAGGTGCAGCTGATGAAGGACATCGTGATGCTCGATAAGCTGTACGAAACGAACCTTGCGTATCACAAAGAGCTTTCCATGTACATTCTGGCGGGCAAAAAGCGCCTGAAAAGAGAGCGCGAAACGACGCTGGAAGAGCTGAAAGCAAAAGCACAGCGCTCCGGCCTGCCGGAGGACGCGCAGGCGGCAAACGACTTTGCACAGCAGTGCGACAGCTTTGAAAAGAAGCTGCATGACCTCGAGCTGACTCGCATGGTTTCCGTGCAGATGTCGCCGCAAATTCGTCTTGTGCAGAACAACGACCGTTTGATGGCGGAGAAAATTCAGTCCACCATTGTGAACACCATTCCGCTTTGGAAGAGCCAGATGGTATTGGCGCTTGGCGTGGCGCACTCTGCAGATGCGGTGCGCGCACAGCGTGAAGTGACCGATATGACGAACGAGCTGCTGCGCAAGAACGCAGAGAAGCTGAAGATGAGCACCATTGAGACGGCGCGCGAATCCGAGCGCGGCATTGTTGACATGGAGACGCTGCGCCAGACAAACCAGTCGCTCATCTCGACACTCGATGAAGTTGTGAAAATTCAGGAAGAGGGCAAGACCCGCCGCCGCGAAGCGGAGCAGGAGCTCGGCCGTTTGGAAAACGAGCTGAAGCAGAAGCTTTTAGACATTCGCGCTTAAATAAAGAGAACACCGGCCGGGTTGTGCTTGCAGTGCTGCCCGGCTGTGCGTTTATAGACTTTAAATTTGCGTGCCATGAATTTGCATGTAGACAGAAAAAGCAGAAAGGAAATTTTTATGAAAAAGAAAAACGATGGCGTAAAAGCCGTGGGCCGTGTTTCGGCGGTCATTGCAATGGTGGTGTTAATTTTGGCGGCGATCCCAGTCGGCGCGTGTATATCTTTGTCGCGCGAGCGCAACAATGTGACGGCGGAATACTACGGCTCCGACGACGTGTACGGCGTTTTGGACCAGGTCTCGATGATGGTTTCCGAAGCATCGAATCTGGTGACGGTCGCGGAAAAATACAGCGAGACGGACTTGACGCTTGTAGATGCCGTGCGTACCGCGCAGAACGCGGTGAAAAAGGCCGAGCGCCCGGCGGACAAGTACGTGGCTTTAAACGACCTGACGACGGCGGTGAAGGCGATGTATCGCCAGATCAAGAATATCGACATGAACGAGGAGGACGCAACGTACCGCGAATCGCTGATGTCAAACTACAATTCCGACTTGGATTATCTGATGCGCGACGATTACAACGATAAAGCCGCCGCATTCAACGATGCGCTGCACAACTCGCCTGCGTATGCACTGGCGAAGCTGGTGGGCATCGGCGATGTGGAGCTGTTCGCGTAAAAGTTTGAAACGGACAGGGAAAGGAAATGCTTATGACAAAGACCGTACATCCTGTTTTGAAAAAGACGGGCGCTGTGCTGCTTACGGTGCTGGTGCTCGTACTTATGGCGGTGCCGGCGTTTGCCGTGGCGTTGCCGGATGCCCCGACGGGCTATGTGTATGACGGCGCGAATGTGCTTTCGCCCTCGACGGAAAGCTATATTGAGCGCACGGGCAGCGCACTTGCCGAAGCCTGCGGCGCGGAGGTCGTGGTGGCGACCGTGGATTTCACCGACGGCGAGGACATTGCCGATTATGCGTATGACCTCTTTAACAAGTGGGGCATCGGTGACAAGAAAGCGAATAACGGTCTCTTGATTCTGCTTTCCGTCGGTGCGGAGGATTACTACGCCGAGCCGGGCGTGGGGCTGACCGATGTTTTTACCGGCGGCGTGCTTGACGCGATGCTGTATGACTACCTTGAGGACGATTTTGCCGCGAAAGAGTACGACAGCGGCGTGAAAAAGGTCTACGCCCGCGCGGTGGAGATTTTGGAAGACCACTACAATGTCTCGTATTCCACGGGTACGACAAACAACGCGAATGCGAACACCAATTATAATTATGCGAATAATAATACATCCGGCGGATTTTTATCCGGGGTTCAAAATGTTTTTTCGCAAGCGAGACGTGTTGCGGTTACCCGGATAATACGTTTTGTTTTCATCGTTCTGTTTGTCATTTTGATTATTGCGCTGAGCGTGCTGCATCCGCGCAGACGGTATTACCGCAGAGGTTGGGGCGTGCCGCCCCCGCCGCCTCCGATGGGCGGCTTCTGGCGCGGATCCCGTCCGCCGCGCGGCCCGGGCGGTCCCGGATTCGGCGGCCCGAGACCGGGTGGATTTAGCGGCTCGCGTCCCTCGGGCGGTCCCCGTCCCGGTGGCGGACGCTCCGGCGGCTTTGGCAGCGGTCGTTCGGGCGGCGGTGCGCCGCGCGCAGGCGGAGGCTCCACGCATGGCGGAGGTGCAGGCAGAAGAAGATGAGTATTTGGGTTTTGTTTGATTTAGACGGCACCCTTGTCGATAACAGCGAGGGCATCACGAAAAGCACGCAGTTTGCGCTCGACAGCTACGGCTATCCGAACCAGCCGATGGAGACGCTGAAAAAGTTCATCGGTCCGCCGCTGCATGAATCCTTTATGGAATTCTACGGCTTTTCCAAAGAGCAGGCGTTTGAGGCGGTAGACCGCTACCGCGTGCGCTACAAAGAAAAAGGCGTGTACGAAAACCGCCTGTACCCCGGCATGAAAGAACTGTTGGAGGCGCTGAAAAGCGCAGGTGTGAAATTGAGTGTTTCCACCTCAAAGCCGACAGTGTTCACGGAGAAAATCTTGAAACAAAACGGGATCTTTGAGCTGTTCGACCAGATTGTCGGCGCGAATCTCGATGGCTCCATGACGGATAAGACCGAAGTGATGCAGGAGGCCATGCGCCGCGCAGGCGGAAAGGAAAACAATACGTTTTTCATGGTCGGAGACCGAAGCTTTGATATGATCGGCGCGAAAAATTGCGGCGTGCCGGGCATCGGCGTGTACTTCGGCTTTGCGGAACCCGGCGAGCTGGAAGAAGCGGGCGCGGATTACACCGTGGAGACTACGGAAGAACTGAAAACATTGCTGATGAAGCTTGTGACGGAAGCTGAGAATTGAAATCTGGCGACACTCCGTTCGCTTTTTGATAGAGTGTAGTTAAGAAGAATAAAATGACTTTGCGGGGAGGGAAAGCCGTGCAAAAGCGAGTTTGGATGACCGGGGTTATGCTGCTTGTTTTAATTTTTGCGGCGGGCTCTGTGTTTGCAGCAGAAAGTGCGCACACAAAGGAGGAAATTGTGCGGGCGTATATGGAGCGGGTTGTTCCCGAAAACGCGGAGGAAGTATCCTCTGCCGTGCAGGTGACGGTGAAAGAAGCGGGAAAAGAAACCGTTGATGCGGCAAAAGCGGCGGCGGAAGCGTACACGTACCGCTATGCGGAGAACGGGGAAGAAAATTACCGCACGGTGCTCGTTTTGCAGATGAATAACGTGTCCGTTACGGAAGACGATGAGATCACCGTGGCCGTGAATGACTATCTCAATCCTTTCAGCCCGCAGGATGGCGTGGAGTACACGCGGAAAACGTCCGATGATTTGTGGGGCGGTGAACATGCGGTGACGGTCATGCCGAAAGACCTGCAAACGGAGGTGCTGCTTGGCAGTGAGCTGAAAAACGGCGCGAAAAGCCGCTTGATCTGCATGAGCTTTCCGTCCTCCGGCAACGCGAAAAGAGAAAGTGAGATGCCGGAATATGTCGTCACGGTGATGAGCTCGCCGCGGACGGTGACGGTTCCCGTTTGGGTGGTTATACCGGCGGGTCTGGTGATTGCTTTAATCGTAGTTTTTGTAAGAAAAAAGCGCGCAGCTTGAGGGCTGTGCGCTTTAATACTATGTTCCATTTTGAAGAACTCGCGTGGCGAGTTCTTCAAGAAACCCCTTGATAGGGTTTCTTACGGTGGAAACGTCCACTGGAAGTTTCCGCCTATCTTCCTGATCTATGGTAGGCAAAAGAGTTTCGCTTTCTGCGGAAAGCGACCAAAGGCTTTGCCTTTGGAAACCACCACCTTTGAAAAGGTGGACGAAATTTTATTCGTCGCTTCGCTAAGGTTGCCGGAAGCTTTAGGTTTCGCTTTCCATACCCGGAAACGTACGCTCGGGGTGGATGGCTTTATACGCCGGGCGGATGATTTTACCGGCATTGATGAGCTCTTCGATGCGGTGGGCGCTCCAGCCGGCAATTCTGGCGCAGGCGAAAATGGGCGTATACAGCTCCATCGGCAAATCGAGCATGCTGTAAATGAAGCCGCTGTAAAAGTCTACGTTTGCGGAAACACCTTTATAGATGCGGCGCTTTTCGGCGATGACCTGCGGCGCGAGCCGTGCGACGCGCATGTATAGTCCGTACTCGTCCTCACGGCCTTTTTCTTTGGAAAGGCCCTCTGCAAAGCGCTCCATGATGCGTGCTCTGGGGTCGGAGACGGAATACACGGCATGGCCCATGCCGTAGATGAGCCCGGCGTTATCGAACGCTTTTTTATCAAGCAGGCGGGTGAGGTAATCGCAGATTTCATTCTCGTTCGTCCAGTCCTTGACCTGCTCCTTCATGTCACGAAACATGCGCACGACCTTGATGTTCGCGCCGCCGTGCTTTGGGCCTTTTAAAGAGCCGAGTGCCGCGGCAATGGCGGAATACGTATCCGTGCCGGAGGACGACACGACATGTGTTGTGAACGTGGAGTTGTTGCCGCCGCCGTGCTCTGCGTGCAGCATAAGCGCGATGTCGAGCACCTTGGCTTCCAGCGGGGTGAACTGTTTATCGGAACGCAGAATACGCAGAATATTTTCGGCGGTGGTAAGCTCCGGCTTCGGCTGGTGAATGTAAAGGCTTTTGCCGTCGTGATAGTGGCGATACGCCTGATAGCCGTAGACGGAAAGAAGCGGAAAAATGGCGATGAGCTGAATGCACTGGCGCAGCACGTTCGGGATGGAGATGTCATCCGGGGCGTCGTCATAGGAATACATCGTCAGCACGCTGCGGGCGAGGGTGTTCATCATGTCGCCGCTCGGCGCTTTCATGATGATGTCGCGCACGAAATTTGTGGGTAATGTGCGGTAGAACGAAAGCTGTTTGATGAACCCGTCAAGCTGTTCTTTATTCGGCAGTTCGCCGAAAAGGAGCAGGTAGGCGGTCACTTCAAAGCCGAAGCTGTGGTCGCTCGGCATGCTGCGGACAAGATCTTCAATGCTGTAACCGCGGTAGAAAAGCTGCCCTTCGCAGGGAATTTTCACGCCGTTTTCCATGCGGTTGGAGCGGATCTCCGAAATATCGGTAAGGCCGGTCAGAACGCCGTTGCCGTTAATGTCGCGCAGGCCGCGCTTTACGTCGTATTTTGCATAGAGCTCCGGGTCAATCTTACCGTTTTTCACGCAAAGATCGGCGAGGGCTTCCATTTCGGGGGTGATTTCTGAGTATACGGATCTTGCCATGCAGTCCATCCTTTCTTCGTTTCCCGTTTGGGGTTCTGCGAGTTTTTTAAAATCGTTCAAAACTAGGAATGATATATTTTATTATAGCATATTGGTGCTGTGTGAAAATGTCGAATTTGTGAATTTTCCGCGTCAGAACCGTGTACATGTGCATAATTTTGTATGCCGTATCATAAGCATGATAAGACGGATATGCCACACAAATGGAGGCAGTGCGATGCGAAAGGAACGGATCGGAAAAATTGGATACAGAATTTGCGCGGTGCTGGCGGCGGCCGTGTCACTTTGGTGCATGGGGGATAATTTATGGCCGGTTGTAAAGGAAAACGGCACGGCGTGGGCGCTTAGGGCGGCGGGCTTACAGGCGGCAACAAGCCAAGAAGTGCCGCAAGCGGAAGCATCGCCTGCGCCCCCAAAGGAGGCCGTAAAAGAAACGGAGCCGGAAGCAACATCGCTCCCCACGGCGACACCTGTGCCCGTACAGGAGGAAACAGACACGGAGCTGCCCGTACTGCCGGCGCCGACACCTGACCCGGAGCGTGAAACGGCAGCGGTCGCCGCGACCTTTATGGGCGGAGGAGAAGAGGTAAACGGCTTTTTTGTGAAGGATACTTCGGACTCGGGGCTTGATTTATCGGAAGAAATTCTAATTGACCCCGATGTGCACGTGAAGCGCGACGGCTCGCCGGTGGTGCTGTTTTACTCCACGCATACGTCAGAAGCGTACTTGCAGTATGAATCGGACTGGTATTACCGCGACGAGAGCTTTCGCACGGAGGAAGAAGAAAAAAGCGTTGTAGCGGTGGCAAAAAGGGCGAAAGACGTGATAGAAGCGGGCGGGTTCGGCGTGATCCACGACACGACAAGGTTTGACGAGACGTATTCCGGCAGCTACCAGCGCTCAATGGATGCGATGCAGGAAAATTTACTGAAATACCCCACGATACAGATCACCGTGGATGTGCACAGAGACGCGTTCGGTGAGGAGGACGACGGCACACGGTATAAGCCCGTGGCGGAGGTAAACGGGGAGAATGCCGCGCAGATCATGATTATGGCGGGGTGTGACCTTTCGGAAGACCCGCTGTTCCCGGATTGGCGGGAAAACTTGCATTTGGCCTTGCGCTTGCAGCAAAAAGGCGATTTATTATATCCGGGGCTGTTTCGGCCGCTGTTTTTCGCGCAGAGAAATTACAATATGCACGCCACGCACGGCTCGCTTTTGGTGGAGGTCGGCACAGAGGTGAATACGCAAAGGGAGGCAGACTACGCCGGGGAGCTGCTGGGCGAGACGATTCTGGCGGTTTTAAACGACATAGCGGAGGAATAGCGGAAAACGGACGGGGCATACTGCATGCGGAGGTGCTTTGCATGCGCAAATGTGTGTGTTCCCGCGCGTTTTTGATGTCGTTTTTCTGCACCGTGCTGGTGCTGCTGTTTGTGTTCGGTATGCTGATGGTGGACGCCGAGGGAAGACGGCTGAGCTTTAATGACAACGCCCCGCCGGCGGAAATGCTGTATCAGGCGGACGGTAAGGCATTTTTGAAAATCAACGCGTTTGAGTTGGACGCGAGAATCCCCGTGACCGGGGCAGTGAAGGTGTGGCGGTTCTTTGAAAAGTTCTTTTGTTTGCCGCAGAGTTCTAACGGCGAGCATGGTTAAAAGTCTTTAGTCAAGTTTTCTTCGAGAAAACTTGAAAGCGAACATAAGCGTTCGCTTGGATTCATCAAGGCAGAGCCTTGAGTCGCCATTCGCAAATGACGAAATCCTTTTGCCTACCCAAAGATCAGGAAAATAGAAAAATCGTCCGGTGGACGATTTTTCGTAAGAAACCCTATCAAGGGGTTTCTTAAAAGGCGGTATTGCCGCCTTTAGAAAAAATAATCCATGCGAAATTTAAATTTAAACCGTTCTTTTTTTTAACCAAATTAAAATTGTTCGTGATTTTTTAACAAATGTATAGTATAGTTGTTAGAAAGAGAACGCGGGCGGATGAATGCGCGATTTTGATGCCCAAAATGAAAAAGAGGTAGAATTTGCATGGCAAAAAAACAGTTTAAAGCGGAGTCTAAAAGACTTCTTGATCTCATGATCAACTCTATTTATACCCATAAGGAGATTTTTCTGCGTGAGCTGATCTCCAACGCGAGCGACGCGATCGATAAGCTTTACTATAAATCCCTGACGGACGGCGCTACGGGACTCAATCGTGACGACTTCCAGATCTTCCTTGCGGCGGATAAGGACAGCCGCACGCTGCGTATCCGCGATAACGGCATCGGCATGACGCAGGAGGAGCTTGACCAGAACCTCGGCGTCATCGCAAAGAGCGGCTCGCTGAAATTCAAGTCTGAAAACGAAAAGAACGAGGATATCGACATCATCGGTCAGTTCGGCGTGGGTTTCTATTCCGCGTTTATGGTCAGCGACCACGTGCGCGTGGAATCCAAGGCGTACGGCGCAGAGCAGGCGTATTGCTGGGAGTCCGACGGCGCGGACGGCTATACCATCCGCGAGTGCGAAAAGGCCGATCACGGCACCGAGATCATTTTGCATATCAAAGAGGACACCGAGGAAGAAAAGTACAGCGAGTTCCTCGATACATACCGCATTCGTTCGCTCGTGAAGAAGTATTCCGATTATATCCGCTACCCCATCCGCATGGAGGTCGAAAAGACCCGTGCGAAGGAGGGTGCGGAGAACGAATATGAGCACTACTTTGAGGTGGAGACCCTCAACAGTATGGTGCCGCTGTGGAAGAAGAATAAAAACGAGATCACGGCAGAAGAATACAACAGCTTCTATAAGGAGAAGTTCTACGATTGGCAGGACCCGCTGAAGGTTATCCATACCTCCGCAGAGGGTACAGCGACGTATAACGCACTGCTGTTTATCCCTGCAAAAGCGCCGATGGATTATTATTCGAGAGACTACGAAAAGGGTTTGCAGCTGTATGCTTCCGGCGTGCTCATTATGGAAAAGTGCGCAGACCTGCTGCCGGATTACTTCGGCTTTGTGAAGGGCCTTGTCGATTCGCAGGATCTGTCGCTGAATATCTCCCGTGAAATGCTGCAGCACGACCGTCAGTTAAAACTTATCGCGACGCGCATTGAGAAGAAGATTGCGTCGGAGCTTAAATCCATGCTGGAGCACGACAGAGAGAACTACGAGAAGTTCTTTGAGAGTTTCGGTTTGAGACTCAAATTCGGCATGTACGAGAACTACGGCATCAACAAGGATAAGCTCAAGGATCTTGTGCTGTTCCGCTCCTCCACAGGCAAGATGCGCACGCTGAAAGAGTACGTTCAGGACATGAAGGAAGACCAGACCTGCATTTACTACGCGGCGGGCGAGACCCCGGAGCGCATTGCGCATCTGCCGCAGACCGAAGCCGTGCTTGACCGCGGCTACGAGGTGCTGTACCTTACGGACGATGTGGACGAGTTTGCGCTGATGGTGTTGCAGGAGTACGAAGGCAAGAGCTTCAAAAACGTTGCGGCGGAAGACGCACGCGTGCAAACCGAAGAAGAAAAGCAGGCTGCCGAAAAGCAGGCGGAGGAAAACAAGGCTCTGCTTGAGAAGATGAAGACGATTCTCGGCGAGCGCGTAAAGGACGTGCGCGTTTCGACGACACTTAAAAATCACCCCGTGTGCATCACGACGGACGGCGCGATCTCCATGGAGATGGAGAAGGTGCTAAACTCCATGCCGGGCGCGGAGCAGAAGGTGAAGGCCGAGCAGATATTTGAGCTCAACACCGAACACCCGGTGTTTGAGGTGCTGCGCCGCTTTGAAAACGACGAAGACAAGCTGAAAAAGTACACCGAAGTGCTGTACGATCAGGCGCTGCTTATTGAGGGCCGCTCCATTGAAGACCCGGTCGCTTACGCAAACAACGTCGCGGAGCTGCTTGCACAGTAAAAAATACCCCCATTAGGAGGACGGGCTATGAAGCCGAAAAGAAAACGGGACTTTACCGGCATGTTCATCATGGCGGTGCTGCTGAGCTTTATTCTGCCGCTTGGCTACCTTGTAGTACGTATTGTGTCGCACGGCGGCGGGACGGAGGAAGTGCGCAGCCGCGAAGATTATGTGCTGATGCTTTTGCAGTGCCTTTTGGGCATTGCCGCCATTGTGCTGCCGCTGCGGCTCATCCGGCAGAAAACGCTGCAGATTCCGCGCGTGATGCTGGTTTTGTACATTGCGTTTTTGTACTGCGCGATCTTCCTCGGCGAGGTGCGAAGCTTTTACTACGCCGTACCGCAATGGGACACGATTCTGCACACGATGAGCGGTGCAATGCTGGGTGCGCTTGGCTTTTCCATGATTGCGATTTTCAACAATGCGGAGCGCATACCGTTGAATCTTTCACCGGTGTTCATCGCCGTATTTGCGTTTTGCTTTGCGCTTGCGATGGGCGCGGTGTGGGAAATTTATGAATTCACGATGGATTCCGTTTTCGGCACCAACATGCAGAAATATATGCTGGATAACGGCACGGCGCTTATTGGGCAGGCAGCCTTGCAGGACACGATGAAGGACATCATCGTGGACGCCATCGGCGCACTGGTGATGAGCACCATCGGCTACATTTCCCTCAAGTACAAAAAGGGCTGGGTGGAAAAGCTGATGATCCGTTTTCACGTGAAAAAGCCCGAAAAAAACGGGAAAACCAAAAAGGGAAAGGATGAATGAGCATGAACGATAACCGGAACTACACGCCCGCTGGGCAGCCGGTGACGCAGCCGCTTTATAACGGGCAGCCGGTGTATACCGCGCCGCAGAATCCCGCGCCGGTGCAGAACCCGACGCCGGCGTATACATATCCGCCGCAGGGCGGTAACGGCGCGCCCGTTTATGCACAGCCGGTGCAGCAGCCCATATATTACGCACCCGTACAGCCGCCGAAGTGGGCTGACCCCGCGCGTTTGGAGCAAAAGGAGCTGCGCCGCGCGGCCTCCCGCCTTTCGTTTGCGACCATGACCTCTTTGCCGATACAGGTTTTGTGGACGACGCTTGCAACGTTGATTTTAACGGTGTGCGGCGTGAATTTTATGGGGCCGAACACCATTGGCGGCTTTCCGCCGACGGCGTATTACCTTATTTCGTCCATTGCATCGTTCTTATCCATTGTGCTGCCGTTCTCGTTTTTCCTGTTCTTTGGGAAAAGAAAGCTCTCGGACACGGTGCTTGTGGAGAAAAACGGTGTGCTGAACAGTGTTTTGCTCGTCTTTGCGGGCCTTGCCGTCAGTGTTTTGATGAACATTCCCGCAAACCTCATCTCGCAGCTTTTGGAGGGCGCAGGGCTGAACGGCGACGCAAACACGGCAGACCTTTTGGCGATGACGCCCGTGCAGGCGCTGACGATGTTCGTTTCGGTCGTGCTCGTCGCGCCGGTGACGGAGGAATTTGCGTTCCGCAGCGTGACGACGGCTGTCATGCGCCGCTGGGGTGACTGGCCCGCGGTGATCTTCTCCGCACTGATCTTCGGCATGGCGCATTACAGCATTCAGTCCTTGCCCGTGGTGCTTACGGCGGGCTTTGTAATGGCGCTTTTGTATGTGCGCACCCGCAACATTTGGGTGAACATTTTCGTGCACATGCTCAATAACCTGCTTGCGACGCTGCCCATCGCCCTTGAGGGGCTTGTGGGCGCGGATGCGGCGAATATCGCGAGCAATTTGCTGACGTATATCGTGTACGGCTTGGGGCTGATTGCGCTTGTGGTGCTGCTTATCCGCAATTTCACCGGTCATAAGGTGTTCCGCACGCCTATGCAGCGCGGCGTACCGGTACACGGGAAGGCGTTGTGGATGTTCGTGAATCCCGGTTTCATCTGCTACTATGTGCTGTTTGTCGTCATGTGTATCGTGACGCTGTATTCGTAAGGGGACATATGCCGTATAATGCCATGAAAAACCGCGCGTTTGTGCCGGAGGAAAAGTTCATGCGCGAGGCGCTTTCGCTTGCGGAAGAAGCCTTTTCGGCAGGTGAAGTGCCGGTGGGCGCCGTTGTTGTGAAGGGCGGCAAAGTCATCGGGCGTGGGCGGAATCGGCGAGAAGAGCATCAGAGTGTGCTTGGCCATGCGGAGCTGGAAGCGATGGAACAGGCGGCAAAAGTGCTCGGCTCCTGGCGGCTGGCCGGCTGTACGCTGTATGTGACGCTGGAGCCGTGTCCCATGTGTGCGGGCGCGACGGTAAACGCCCGCGTGGACCGCATCGTGTTCGGCACGGAAGACGAAGCTATGGGTGCGTGCGGCACGGCTGTGTCGGTGACGTCGCTCAAAAACGCCTTTAAGCCCGAATTATACCGCGGATTGCTGTGTGAAGAATGCACGGCAATCCTGCGCCGGTTCTTCAAAGCCAGACGCGCGGAACGAACCGAAAAATAAAAGACCCGCATTGCAAACGGAATTTCCGGCTGCAATGCGGGTTTCTGCGTATGATTTCAAAATTATGTAAACTAAAACTCCGGGATGATGGAGCGGACGAGGGGGCGGAGGCCGGTGCCGGGGTTTTCCTGCTGGTGGTAGATCTGCCCGTCGTAGGCGGGGAGGTTGTTGCCCTCCACCAAAACGGGACCGGTGGGGGTGATGCCCACGTCCCAGCCGACGTACCGCATGTCGGGGCGGACCTTCGCGGCTTTTTTGCACAGCGCAATCGCTTCATCAAAATATGGCACGCGGAAGTTTATGAATGGCGTGCAGGTATCGGGGTGCATGTCGAAATACATGCCGGTTTTATCGGACATAGCGGGGCGGCGGATGACACCGTCGTCGCAGATGAGCGCGTTGAGCCCGCCGCTTGTGGTGTTGTCTACAAATGAGCCGTGGCGGCCCGTGCGCACAAAGCTGTACAGCACATGCACGTCGCCTTTGTCATCTGTTAAGGTGCAGACGCGCAGGGTGTTGAGCGAATACGGATACAGCGCGCTCATTTCCGGGTGCTGCTGTAAGGCTTCCTCCACGAGCAGTAAACCGTTTTGCACCCAGTTTTCGCGCAGCCTTTTCACGGCCTCCCGGTCGTTTAAATCGGTCCCGGCGCTGTCAAAGCGTTTGACCCCCAGACCGCCGAAGCTTTCCGGCTCTTTTAAAAACACCACGGGGTGGTGGCGCAGAAAATCGGCAAGCGCGTCCTCACCGGCTTCATTGAGGTCTAAAAACGACCGTCCGAGGTACGGCGCAAACGTGCGGCAGAACAGCAGCTTGTTTTCAAAATAGGGGCGGTCTTCAGGGCTGTTTACCATGCGGGTCAAGCGCCAATTATCCTGCATAGTGAAGAATGTGTTTCTCGCCTTTGCGCCGTGGATGTGCGCAAAACCGAAAATGTGGTAATCGTAAAACCCCACGTTATACCGCAAAATGCAGTACAGCATATCCGCCATGATGACGGGTGTGGGCGTTTTGGTCTCTTTTTTGACGTCGCGAACATACACCATCATGCGCTTTGCGTCAAAACCGCGAATGCGGCGCAGTAAAAGCTCCAGCTTCAGCATTTCTTAAAATCTCCTTACGAAATTCTTACAATTATCAATAAAATACGAGAAAGATTTTTGTTGATTTTATTATAGCATAAACCTGTTTAAAAGGAAAGAAAAAGATTTGCAAATTATTTTGGCGGATGCTTTTGCAAAGCGAAACCCCGCTGCGTTAAACAGCGGGGCGCAATTAGGAATGATTTATGAATTATGAAATTTTATGCTTCTTCGGACTCTTCCTTTTTCGGGGACACAGTGATGCGCACGCGGGTGGCACGCTGGTACTCTGTTTCTTCTACAACGACATGCAGGTTTTCAAAATCAAAGCAGTCGCCCTTTTCGGGGATGCGATCGAGCTGCTCGATGACCCAACCGTTGATGGTGGAGGCTTCGGAATCGGACTTCAAATGGAAGTATTCAAGAAGCTCGTCAAGGTTGGTGGAGCAATCGACAAGGTATTCGTTGTCGCTGACCTTTTGAAACGCTTCCACCACTTCGTCGTGTTCGTCCCAGATCTCGCCGACAAGCTCTTCGATGATGTCTTCCAGCGTGACGATGCCCTCGGTGCCGCCGAACTCATCCACGATGACGGCAAGGTGCGATTTGTTCTGCTGCAAAAGCTTTAAAAGCGCGGAAATTTTCATCGAAGGCGGGATGAACTCCACGGGCTTGATGATCTGCTTCACCGCGTTGCCGTCGCGCAGCACGAGGTTATGGAAATCTTTCTCGTTGATAATGCCGACGATGCTGTCAATCGTCTCCTCATACACCGGCAGGCGCGAAAAGCCTGTTTCCGTAAAGAGGTCGGCGATTTCCTGCACGGTGCTCGTCTTATCCACGGCTTCCACGTCTACGCGCGGCGTCATGATATCGATGGCTTCAAGGTCGTCGAACTCGATGACGTTGTGGATAAGCTCGCTTTCGTTTTCGTTGATACCGCCGTCGTGCTCGGCTTCCTCCACGATGGTGAGCAGTTCGCTTTCCGAAATGGTACGGTCGTTAGAGACCTTTACGAATTTTTTCACCAGCTTTTTGATGCCCACAAGACATACGTTAATGGGCTTGAAGACGTAAATGAGCACGTTGATGATGGGCGCGGAAAACATAGCGAACGCTTCCGGGGACTCTTTTGCGATGCTTTTCGGCGTGACCTCGCCGAAAATGAGCACGATGATCGTCATGGCGATGGTGGAAACGGTGGGACCGTTGTCGCCGAATGCTTTGATAAACAAAACGGTGGCGAGAGAAGACGCACTGATGTTGACGATGTTGTTTCCCACCAGAACGGAGGAGATGAGCTCGTCGTAATTATCCACGAGCTTATAGGCGAGCTTTGCGCGCTTGTTGCCGTTATCGGCCAAGTTTTTGAGCCGGATACGGTTGAGCGACGAAAACGCTGTTTCCGTGGCGGAGAAATAGGCGGACAAAACGATCAGAACGATCAACGCTATGATCAACCCTGTACTGTGACTGTCCATCTGAGAAAAAATAACCTGTCTTTCCTACAAAAAATTTGCCGCAGCCATATGCCGCTTGGCATGTATAATAATATCGTATATTACCACAATACGCGAAAAAAAGCAAATCGAAACCTGTAAATTTTTTGAAAACGCAAAAAGCGCAGGAGCTTTTCAAAACTTCCGCGCCTTTTTACAGAGCTTTATGGAATTTGTGCACGCTCTTTCGGCAAAAACGTGAGCTTTACGCGCGCCGAGCCGTTTTCGCTCGGATAGTAATAAAGGTAAAGCAGCGATTCATTTTCACCGAGGCCGCGCCACTGGTATTGTAAGGCGCAGATATTTTCGCCGCCTGCATCTTTTTGCAGCGCCGCAAAAAGCGTATCGGTATCGTCTTCGGCGGAAACGCCGTCCATGTTCACGTCGGTCGTGAACGGTCCGCCGAGCGCTTTTTCAAGCTTGTCGTAGCAGGTGCGCATGTATGAAAAGCCATCATCATTCGGCGTGCACGGTACGGTGAGCTCTGCGTAGTTGAGCTTGCCGGCGGAGGTTTCATCGCCGCGGTATGCATCAAACGAGAGCTGCACATCGGCGGTTTTGCCGTAAACGTCAACGGTATAATCGGAGAGCGCCTGTTCGGTGACACCGAGTGTTTTCAGCGCGTCCGCTTTTTCCTGTCCCACAGAGCCGATAAACGTTTCGGGGAATGAGGCTTTCGAGCCGGTTGAGCACCCGACAAGGCATGTAAATATCGCCAAAAGGCAGAACATGACCGCAAATTGCTTTTTCATAAAATCGACCCTTTCTTAAAAATGGGTGTGTTTACTGGGGAGCAAAGCGGTACATGGGGCTCATCCTTTCCGAGTTTTACAGCTCCATTATAGCATAAAGCTGTGGGCGAAAACTATGGAAAAAGCCGCCAAAACATCAGGGCGGCGGTTGGTGCAAATGTTATTTTACGCGGTGTGCGTCTGTTTTTCGTAAAAGCACGTTGTTTTCCGTGCTGTTTTCTGTATAATAAGAAATGAAAACACAAGCTGTGCGGCGAAAAACGCTGCGGCTTTGAAACGATAAATCAGACACGAAAAAAGGAGAACCTTATGAATTATACGGAAAACGTAATCGTGCCGGAGCGCACGCTTTTGGTCTCGCTGGACACGGGCGAGTATGACGCGGAGGAATCGCTGCGCGAGTTGTGGGAGCTTGCAAAAAGCGGCGGCGCGGAGCCTATTGCGACGATGATGCAGAAGCGCCCCTCCCCGGAGACCGCGACGTGCGTAGGCAGCGGCATGGTGGAGGAAATTCGGAATTTCTGCGAGAACAACGAGATTGAGCTGATTATTTTTGACCGCGAGCTGACGCCGACGCAGATCCGCAACCTTGAAAATGCGACGGACGTGCGCGTTGTGGACCGCACGATGTTGATCCTCGATATTTTTGCGCAGCGTGCGCAGAGCCGCGCAGGTAAGGTGCAGGTGGAAGCGGCGCAGTTAAAGTATCTTCTGCCACGTTTGACCGGCAAAGGCACGGCGCTTTCGCGTCTCGGCGGCGGCATCGGCACGCGCGGCCCGGGCGAAACGAAGCTGGAGACCGACCGCCGACACATTCGCCGCAGAATTGAAGCGCTGCGCGAGCAGTTGAAGAAAATAGAAGTCGGCCGCCACGAGACACAGCGCCGCCGCGAAAAGGACGGCACGGTGACGGTGGCGCTTGTCGGCTACACGAACGCGGGCAAATCGACCTTGATGAATCTCTTGACGCAAGCGGGCGTTTTGGCGGAGGATAAGCTTTTCGCGACGCTGGACCCCACGGCGCGCGCGTTGAAGCTGCCCGGCGGCAAGACCGTTATGCTCATCGATACGGTCGGCCTTGTGCGCCGCTTGCCGCACCATTTGGTGGAGGCGTTTCGCTCCACGTTGGAGCAGGCTGCAACGGCGGACATCATTTTGAACGTGTGCGATGCTTCCAGCCCCGAAGCGCGCACGCACTTGGACGTGACAAATGAAATTTTGCAGAGCCTCGGCTGCGGTGACCGCCCGGTTATCCCGGTGCTCAATAAATGGGACCTTGTGGGCGATGCGGACAGCGCTTTGCATTTGACGGGCGCGGTGCGCATCAGTGCGCTGAAAAACGAAGGCATCCCGGCGCTTTTGCAGGCGGTTGAAGATAACCTGCCTGTGAAGCCTGTGGACGTGACGGCGCTGCTGCCGTTTGCAAAGACGGGCATTGCGGCACAGCTGAGAAAAGTGGGCGCGCTCGTCTCCGAAGAATACGTGCCGGAAGGGCTCCTTATTCATGCCCGTGTGGAGCCGCGCGAAATGGCGCTTGTAAAGCCCTATATCGTAGAAAACAATTCCGAAAGCGAAAATGTATAAAGCAATGTATACAAATGTATAATATGCGCTTTATTCATTTGAAAATGCATACTTTTGAAGATTGAATTTTGAAAAATACACAAATATAAAGCCGAAAAACCCGCATGAAATCTGGAAATTTTGACAACTTTCAAAAAAGATGAATAAATATTCAAGAAAAGGGTTGATTTTTCCAGAAAACGGTGTATAATAATGACCGTTGAAACAAATAATTCTCCGCCGCACGATGACGGCGGTTTATGAAAAAAGGAAGGGTTACATCATGGCAAAGGCAAAGAAGGATATTAAAAAGGTTGTTCTGGCATACTCCGGTGGTCTGGATACCTCCATCATCATCCCGTGGCTGAAGGAAAACTACAACAACTGCGAGGTCATCGCGGTTTCCGCCGACGTGGGTCAGGGCACGGAGCTTGACGGTCTGGAAGAAAAAGCACTGAAGACCGGTGCATCGAAGCTCTACATTGAAGACCTCAAGGAAGAATTCATTCAGGAATATGTTTATCCTACCGTACAGGCAGGTGCAGTCTACGAGAATAAGTACCTGCTCGGCACGTCCTTTGCCCGCCCGATCATCGCAAAGCGTATCGTTGAAATTGCCAAGGCCGAGGGCGCAGACGCCATCTGCCACGGCTGCACCGGCAAGGGCAACGATCAGGTTCGTTTCGAGCTGA